>Ga0308165_1002162_pt1 | contig 24585 bp, 23 predicted proteins | sample PhyWR2_FD_201032 | JGI IMG/M metagenome (GOLD analysis project Ga0308165, IMG submission 201032) | Phyllosphere microbial communities from UC Gill Tract Community Farm, Albany, California, United States - DLSLW.R2 | ecosystem: Host-associated > Plants > Phyllosphere > Unclassified | place: USA... | reverse complement strand
ATACGGTCAAACAATTATTAGCTAGAAGCCGCTACCTGCTATATAAAAGTGAAGGCAAATGGTCTGAGGATCAACAACAGAGAGGAGGAATATTATTTGAGAGATATCCCGAAATTGAAAACGCCTACAGGATCAGCCAGGAGCTATCCTGGATATTCAACAACACAGGCGATAAGCTATATGGCTTTGCAAGGCTTGCAAAGTGGAACGAGAAAGTCGAACAGTCGGGATTTAAATCATTCAATACTGTTTCCAGAACAATAATACTCCATCACAAAAGAATATTGAACTATTTCGACAACAAGAGCACGAATGCATCAGCAGAATCTTTCAATGCTAAAATCAAAGCTTTCAGAAGCCAGTTTAGAGGAGTTGGAGATATTAATTTTTTCCTCTTTAGGTTAACAAGATTATTTGCTTAGTCCACAGATTTTGTAACTGATCCGCTGTTAGACCATAAAAAATATGAGAAGCAGCTAATAAAATAAATTCAGCATGCCGATCAAGTGAGAATAAGGCCAAAAAAGAATGGGACAATTTTCTGCTTATTCTTCCTAAAATATTAAATTTACCAAATGGCCAAAAAAGGTAAATCAACTTCCAATCCGTCGAAAAAGATATTCGTTTTAGATACCTCGGTTATTTTGTACGATCATGATGCGATAAATAACTTCCATGAGCACGATGTGGCCATTCCCATTCAGGTTTTAGAAGAACTGGATAATTTTAAAAGTGGTAATGATACACGGAATTTTGAAGCCAGAAGTTTTATCCGCCTTATTGACGAAACCTCCAAGCAAAAACTGATTAGCGATTGGATTGCCTTGAAAAGCCCTGGCTCAGGGAAATTTAGGGTGGTTTTGAATGAAAAACCTTTAACTGTAGACGCGGAAGAAGTTTACGGAAAAGGAAAAACCGATCATAAGATTTTGAATGCAGCCTTAAGTTTAAAAGAAGAACATCCTGATAAAAAAGTGGTGTTGGTATCAAAAGATATCTGCTTGAGATTAAAAGCCAAAGCGCTCGATTTAAATGCGGAAGATTATGAAACAGGAAAAATAAAAAATGTAGATGAACTATATGCCGGAAAAACTGAAATAACAGATTTTTCACTTGAAGTGATAGAGGCAGTAAAAAAACAGTCTTTTATTGATGCAAGTGAGATCGAATTGCCACCAAAAAATGCCAACCACTTTTATATTCTCAAGAACAAAAGAAAAACAGCCAACGTATTTTATAACAATAATTTAAAAACAATTTCAGCTGTTTCTACCGACCCGATATTCAAGATTAAACCAAAAAACATTGAGCAGGCATTTGCCATTCATGCGCTTTTAGATCCTGAAATTAAGTTGGTAAGTATCCAGGGAAATGCCGGAACAGGAAAAACCCTGTTGGCTTTGGCTAGTGCTTTAGAACAGCGTAAAAACTTCAGACAGATTTATGTTACGCGACCAATTGTTTCATTGAGTAATAAGGATATTGGCTTTCTGCCTGGTGATGCAAAATCGAAAACGGATCCTTTTATGGCTCCGATATGGGACAACCTGAGGTTTATCAAGGAACAGTTTATTGGCGACGATAAAATGTCGGAAAAAATTGATGAACTGATTGCAACTGAAAAAATAGCCATTGCACCATTGGCTTTTATCCGCGGAAGAACTTTAACGAAGATTTTTTTTATTGTAGATGAGGCGCAAAATTTAACACCACACGAAGTGAAAACTATTATTTCGAGGGCAGGTGAGCATACTAAAGTGGTGTTTACGGGCGATATTTATCAAATTGACACACCATATCTTGATTCAGAAAGCAATGGATTGTCATATCTAATTGAAAACGCAAAAAAACATCCACTGTATGCACACATTACGTTACATAAAGGCGAAAGGAGTGAGTTGGCAAATTTGGCGAACGAGTTGTTGTAAAGGATACTTCATCACGTAAAAACTAAGTTGATCGTCATTCCCAACTTGATTGGGAACCACGAAGTGCTCATGAATACCTTTGAAAACATGAAAACTTATGAATAATCGTAATGCATTAAGATTCCCGCCTGCGCTGGAATGACGCTTGTTTTCAATTTAGTGATATTTCTTCAAACTCCTTAAACAGATAAACAATCCGATTAAAGTCAAAACTGCACTCAATATAAATGGCGCACCTGGAAAATAAACCGGAGCTTTTCCTTCAATAAAATAAGCAAATATATGAGTCATCACCCAGGGGGCAAATATGGCTGCTAAGCTTTGCAAACCGGTTAAAACGCCCTGCATTTCACCCTGTGCATTCGACGGTACCTGATTCGAGATCAAGCCCTGCATAGCTGGTCCGCCAATACCCGCCAATCCATATGGAACCATAAAAGCAAACATCATCCAGCCTTTACTGGCAAACGCAAACGCCACAAAACCGATCACATATAAAATTAATCCAAAATAGACCGCTTTCTTTTCTCCAATTTTTGGGAGAATAATCCGGATTAATCCACCCTGTACAATGCCGATAACCAAGCCTACAAAACCTAAGGAATAACCTACCCAGGCGGCATCCCATTGAAATTTTTCCATGGTGTAGAATGTCCAGTTAGATTGAACAGAATGACTCGAAAAGTATAACAAAAATAATGTGGCCATTAAGCCCAAAAGTGCAGGATATTTGCCAATACTTAATAGCGAGCCAACTGGATTTGCCCTTTTCCATTCAAAAGCCCTGCGTTTTTCTACTGGTAACGATTCGGGTAATATAAAATAGCCATAAAGCCAATTGATCAGGGATAAACCGGCAGCAATCATAAAAGGAACCCGAGTGCCAAAATGACTAAAAACACCACCTAAAACTGGGCCTAAAATAAAACCTACGCCAAATGCTGCTCCAACCAGACCGAAATTCTGTGCTCTTTTTTCAGGTGGGGAAACATCCGCGATGTAAGCTTGTGCAGTTGTAAAACTGGCTCCGGTAATTCCAGCAATAATTCTTCCTACAAATAACCAGATAATAGAAGGGGCGAAGGCCAAAAAAATGTAATCAATGCCAAGTCCGAATAATGAACTTAATAATACAGGCCTGCGTCCGTACCGATCGCTCATGGCCCCGATAATTGGTGAAAATATAAATTGAACTGATGCATAAGCCAGCGTAAGCCAACCACCATACTCTGCGGCTAAACCGAAACCTCCACCGGTAAAATCCTGAATAAGTTTAGGTAAAACAGGAATGATCAGCCCAAAGCCTGTAAAATCGATCAGGAGGGTAACCATAATAAAGCTCATTGCAGATTTTTTCTTGTTCGCCATTATATATAAGGTTGAAAAGCAAAAGTATCAGAATTACTTAAGAATGTAAATTTTAGTTCTCTACAAACTCTATTTAGCATAGACCTTGCAGGTTTAAAAAATCTGCGAGAATCTAATATGAAATGCTATCCTCTGTTTATAAACCTGATATAGCGAAAAGCCCGCATCCCGATTTTTCATCGGGAGAGGACTTCCAGCAATAGCAGGACTGCTGGCCGCCACTGAAATAGAACCTGATATTTTCAAAAACCTTATCTTACCATGTTTTTGTAAACGTAACAAAACTCCTTAAACTGGCCTTCAATGAATTAAAAACGCAGCGACATTTCAAAACCTATCACAAAGGTCAAAACTTTTCCACAATGCCTTAATTCGGCTAAATTTTGTTAAATTCGCAAGGTTATAGTAATACCTTTTTTTAATATCGTTTTTAGTAACGAGAATAATAATTTATGGCAGAAGATTTAGAAAATCAGCAGAACGACAAAATCATTCAAATTAATATAGAGGAGCAGATGAAATCGGCCTACATTGATTATTCAATGTCGGTAATCGTATCCAGGGCTTTGCCTGATGTACGCGATGGATTGAAACCGGTACACCGCCGTGTTTTATATGGTATGCTCGATCTTGGTGTAACCAGTAATAAACCACATAAAAAATCTGCCCGTATTGTAGGGGAGGTTTTAGGTAAATATCACCCACATGGTGATGCATCAGTATATTTCACTATGGTTCGTATGGCTCAGGATTGGAGCTTACGTTACCCAATGGTAGATGGACAGGGAAACTTTGGTCACATTGATGGTGACTCTCCGGCTGCAATGCGTTATACTGAGGCACGTTTTTCGAAAATTGCTGAAGAAATGCTTGCTGATATCAATAAAGATACTGTAGATTTTCAGTTAAACTTTGATGATACCTTACAGGAACCAACGGTTTTACCAGCAAAAATTCCTAACCTTTTGGTTAACGGATCATCGGGTATTGCGGTAGGTATGGCCACCAACATGGCGCCTCACAACTTAACTGAGGTAATTGATGGTGTGGTAAGTTATATCGACAATAGAGATATCACAATTGAGGAATTAATGAAGTTTGTAAAGGCTCCGGATTTCCCTACAGGTGGTATCATTTATGGTTATACCGGTGTTAAAGAAGCTTTCGAAACAGGTCGTGGCCGTATTGTAATGCGTGCTAAAGCCGAAATTGAGAGCATTAAAGACCGTGAAGTAATTATCGTTACCGAAATTCCTTACCAGGTAAATAAAGCACAAATGATTGAGCGTACGGCTGAATTGGTTGGTGAGAAAAAACTTGAGGGGATTTCGAACATTAAAGACGAATCAAACAAAGATGGTATCCGTATCGTTTACGAAATTAAACGTGATGCAAATGCCTCTATCGTTTTAAACAATTTATATAAGTATACCGCTTTACAAACATCTTTCAGTGTAAATAATATTGCATTGGTAAAAGGCCGTCCGCAAATGCTAAATCTTAAAGATTTAATCGTGCATTTTGTGGATCACCGCCATGATGTTGTGGTTCGCCGTACCCGTTACGAATTAGCAGAAGCTGAAAAACGTGCACACATCTTAGAAGGTTATTTAATTGCTTTAGATCATTTAGATGAAGTAATTAAATTAATTCGCGCGTCTGAAACACCTGAAGATGCCCGTTTAGGCTTGATGGAAAAATTCGGATTGAGCGACATTCAGGCCCGTGCGATTTTGGATATGACGCTTCGTCGTTTAACAGGACTAGAGCGTGATAAGATCAAAGAAGAGTATGCAGAGTTAATGAAAACCATCGAACATTTAAAATCTATCTTAGCCGATGAAGGTTTGCGTATGCAGATCATTAAAGATGAGTTAGCAGAGATCCGTCAGAAATTTGGTGATGAGCGCAGAACAACTATCGTTCACTCAGCCGAAGATATGAGCATGGAAGATTTTATCGATGATGAAGAAGTGGTCATCACGATCTCTCACGAAGGTTATGTAAAACGTACCCCGGCAACCGAATTTAAGGCACAGGGCAGAGGCGGTAAAGGTTCAAAAGGCAGTACTTCGAGAAATGAAGATTTTATTGAGCACATGTTGGTGGCTACTGCTCACAATTACATGTTGTTCTTTACCGAAGCAGGAAGATGTTTCTGGCTCAGGGTGTACGAAATTCCTGAAGGTTCGCGTACCAGTAAAGGAAGGGCTATTCAGAACATCATCAATATTCCGAAAGAAGAGAAAATTAAAGCTTACATCAAAGTTAAAAACCTGAAAGATCAGGAATATTTAGAGAACAATTTCATCATTATGTGTACTAAAAAAGGTACCATCAAGAAAACTTCTCTTGAAGCTTATTCACGTCCGCGTGTAAACGGTATCAACGCAATCAATATTAATGATGGTGATGTACTGTTAGAAGCTTGTTTAACCAACGGTGAAAGCGAAATTGTAATGGCATTGCGCTCTGGTAGGGCAATCCGTTTCAACGAAAAAACGGTTCGTCCGATGGGTAGAACAGCTACCGGTGTTCGCGGTGTTAGGCTTGCGCACGATCAGGATGAAGTTGTTGGCATGATTGCTGTAAACAATCCTGAAGTTACGGTGTTAGTAGTATCAGAAAAAGGTTATGGAAAACGTACCGACATTGAAGATTACAGAGTAACTAACCGTGGCGGTAAGGGAGTAAAAACAATTAACGTTACTGAAAAAACCGGACAATTAGTTTCGATTAAAGACGTTACTGATAGCGAAGATTTAATGATCATTAACCGTTCGGGCATTGTAATACGGATTCCGGTTTCAGCTTTAAGGGTAATGGGCCGTGCTACGCAAGGCGTTCGTTTAATATCTTTAAAAGGTGAGGATGAAATTGCATCGGTAACGAAAATTGATCACGAAGAGGATGAGGAAGAAACAGTAGATTTGGAAGATGTATTAGTGGTTGATGGCGAAGAAGTAGAAGCTGATACGACCCCGGAAGCAGATGATACTGAAGAGGAAGGCGAAGCAGATAACCAAACGGAAGAAGAAAATTAACTAAAATTAAGATTAGAATAAAAATTATGAAAAGAGTATTTCTAAGTATACTTCTAGCAGGTGCGGTGAGCTCTGCATTTGCTCAGAAAAGTGAAATAACCGCGGCAAAAAACGACTGGGGTTTATTCCAGCTAACTTCTTCAAGTGCATCAACTCCGTTGGCGAAAAAACTTGAATCTTTGGCAAAAGGATTGGCGCATACCGACAAGGCTATTGCTGATGAAAAATCTAAAGTAATTGCTGAGGCATGGTCTTATCGTGCTTTATTCGCTTCATCTACAGCTATTTTAGACTCAACGAGTACAGCAAATGCTGATAAAAACTTAAAAATTGCACAAGAAGCGGTTGTTGAAGCGAAAAAATTGGACACAAAAGGCAGCGAAAAAGATAACATCAATTTAGCTGAAACCAATATTAGCAATGCAGTTAGAAACGGTGGTGTAATTGCTTATAACAAGAAAGATTATAAAACTGCTTATGAAAAATTTGTTGCTGCAACAGTAATCAATCCCAATGATACAGCAATGTACTTAAACGCTGGCATTGCGGCTAGAAACATCGAGGATTATCCAGGCATGATTACTCAATTTAAAAAAGTAATCTCTTTAAATTCTCCACAGTCTAAAGATTTATATTCTGAGGTAATTAGTACTGTATTGAGCAAGCAAAAAGATACCACTGCTGCATTGGCAATTATCAAAGAGGCAACAGCTAAATTTCCTGAAAATACAGACTGGATTAAAACTGAAACTCAGATTTATATCGATAGGGGTGATGCAGCAAAATCAGAGCAGATGTTAGTTGCTTTAGCTGCTAAAGAACCAAATAATCCTAGTTATCAGGTTTTGTTGGGAAATATTTATTTCAGCCAGGCTTTAAAATTACAAGCTGACCGAAATAAAATTGACCCTAAAAAAGTAAAGGAATTTAATGAAGTAACTGGTAAAATGAATGCTTTGTTAGATAAATCTCTTCCTTTTTACAAAAAAGCACTAGAGGTTGATGCTAAAAATCAAGGCGCATTAGAAACGTTAAAAACGATCTATGCTTTTAGAAACGATACCAAAAATTACGAAGACATCAAAAAACGTTTAGACGCTTTACCTAAACAATAATTATTGATCCATTTAAAAAAAGAGCTCTGAAATTTCGGGGCTCTTTTTTTTATGTTTATTTTTATCACTTATTACGGTTTTACCACATTATTTACATTATGCAGAATTGCCTTAAAATATCATTAACCGCTTTAATTTTCGTCTCTTTTAATGCTGTAGCCCAAAAAAGCCAAATTCTTATCGCCAGGAATTCGGTTGGTAAACTTCAGGCATCAATCGCAAATAAGGAAGATGAAAAAAAGCAGTTGTCGATTATTACAGAAGGCTTAAAGTCAATAGAATCAGCTGAAAAAGATAATAAAACAAAAAACTGGGGCGAAACCTGGTCTATAAAGTCTTATTTAACCTCTTTTGCTTCAATAATAGATACTGATCCGAATAATGCGAACAAATTTTATGATGCAGCTGTTGAAGCTGTAGCAAAGGCCAAATCTTTAGACCGTTATGATGATAATGGTGGCCTTATTAAAGCGTCTGATCACAATATCCTGATCAAAAAACAGGAAAAAGGCAATGAGGCTTATTTTAATAATGATTTTAAAGAAGCTTTTGCAGATTTGAAGGAAGTATGTGATAATTTCCCTGCAGATACCACACTAGCCTTAAATACTGCAATTTGCGCACTTAATATTCAATTTTACGACGAATCCTTAACGTATTTTAAGCGCGCCAAAGAAAATGGCATTAGAAATCCATCTGTTTTTCAGAAAATGGCACAGATGTATGTCGTGAAATCAGAAAATGAGACCGCAATCAAAACATTGGAGGATGGCTTAGTACTTAATCCTTTTAATCGCTTTCTAACAAATGATTATATTAATCTATTGCTTGATACCGAAAACTACAATAAGGCGCAGGGGTTGATAGAAAATAACTTAAAAGTGGAAAAGGGAAGTAAACTGCTGTATTTTCTTTACGGTTACCTGCAACAAGTTGGAGGAAATAATTCGACGGCAATTTTAGCCTATGATAAAGCTTTGTCTACAGATCAGAATTATTTTGATGCATTGTATCAATTGAGTTTAGCTTACATTAATACTGCGAATGAAACTTTGAGTAAAAATGACGCAGATAAAAATGAAAAATATAAAGGGTTGATTAACCGTGCACAATTCGCCTTGCAACGCGCCAATGAAATTAATCCTAATGATAAAAAAACTGTGCAGTTGCTGATCGATATCTACAATAAAAAAGGCGCTACTAATAAAGTACAAGAACTTAACCGCAAACTTCAAGAGCTATAATTTACAGCGTAATTTGTGCAGATAGGAGTATTGTTTATAATTTAACTTAACATAATATTAATTATAAGACAAATTAATAGAACATTTATTTGTTGTAATTTGTACTAATACTATGTACGATCACTACACCTTCGAAGCTGCTGCCGATTATCAAACTGAATTAGCCAAGCAACTAAAGTTTCAACCAATAGATAAAATTGAAACCATTGCCGGGGCGGATATTTCTTTCAATAAAAACAGCACAACGATGTATGCAGGAATTGTGATTTTAACTTATCCCGCTATGGTTCTGAAATCTTTCGCATTGGAAACTTATGAAACCAATTTTCCGTACAAGGCAGGTTTTTTGGGTTTTAAAGAAGTTCCTGCACTGTTAAAAGTTTGGGAATTGATAACTGATAAACCAGATGTTGTGGTGTTGGATGGAAATGGAATTTTACATCCACGGCGTATGGGCGTGGCTTCGCATTTCGGGATTCTTGCCAATCAGCCCACAATCGGCTGCGCCAAGAGCCTTTTACATGGTGAAAATCATATTCCTGAAAATATAAGATTAAGTACTGCCAAAATCACCAGTTATGGTGAAACACTGGGTTTTGCATTACGCACAAAGATTAACTGCGAATCGGTATATGTATCTGCAGGTCATTTAATTACTGCCAATCAGAGTTTGTCAATTATTAAAAAATGTGTTGGCAATTATCGGATCCCCGAACCAACGCGTATGGCACACAACATTGTAAATGATTTTCGGACTGGTAAACTTAAGGCTGGTTATCACCAATTATCGCCACCATTAACCTTATTTTAAATTTGCTATATTTACGTTTAAACGCTTATTTAGTCATCCTCGCTATTGTCGTAATGCTTATCATGTTTGTAAACATCTAGGTCATTTTAGATTTCAAAATTTCATACAGCAAAAGACGTCAAAAATGGATGTGGACCAATGTAGTATTGTTCTTGCCCCTTTTTGGTTTTTTAATTTACTTTTTGATTGGAAAAAAGATACTTATCGAAAATTAAACCCGAAATTAATTCAAACTGCAATTGACTTTATTAAAATCCGCTTCGAGTAAAAAATTGTATTATTTTATTATCTTACATTGCTTGACTGACTGGCTATAACAATAAAAATATTTTTACATGAAACTCCTTTATCCTTTCATAATTTTCATATGCACTGTAATACCATTAACGGGGCTACAATCTCAAACTCCTTCTATTAAATTGGCTGATGGATACTACGTTACCGCAAATGAAGGTATTAAGGTTTATGACAAAAATCAAGGAAAAGATATTTATCTCGACAAGACATCTCTAATTCCCATCAAGCACGTCAAGTCTACCGAAGTTAAAAAGATTAGCAACTTAACAAAGTTAAGATATGAGCTATCTTCATCATTAGATGCATTGGGAACATCAGCCCTAGCTAAATTTTCCCCTAATTTCGAAAAGTCTACTAATATCGCATTGGTAATAAATGGAAGGACTTTATTTGTTGCTAATTTATTTAACAAAATAACATCTGGCAATATCTCATTTTCGTCAGGTGTGTTAACCAAAGCAGACCTTGAAAGCATGAAACTTGAGATTGATAAAGCAGCAAGAATGTTTTGAGGGAAAAAAGAGTTTAAGTTAATTCAAACTACAATTTTCTAAATTACCGTCCCAATTTTCCTTTTCATTGGTTACAATCTCAAGAAAATCCATTTTACCATTTGTAACATCCAAACAGTATGTTAATTCGTTTTTTAAGTATGGCGTGTTTAATTTTGGCTCAGCACTTAATAAACCATTTTCAAATTCTTCTTCCTGAGGAAATTCTTTAAGGTAAACAAAGCTTAAAGATAAGCCTGTAGCTGTTGCTTTGGTATTTTCGATTCTTATAAAATCCAAATGCTCACTCAGATATTGAAATTTTTCTGAATTATCTTTTATGATGGTGTTGAGCAACAATAGCTCAAATTCGCTTAATTCAGTCATTTAGATCCAGTTAATGCCTTTTTTAAGCAGTTGAATGGTTTTATACTCTTCAGAATTAATTTCTGGTTGAACATTGTAGCCCCAGTTTGCCTGTGGAGGTAAACTCATTAAAATAGATTCAATGCGGCCGTTTGTTTCTAAACCGAATTTGGTTCCAGAATCGTAAACTAAATTAAATTCTACGTAGCGGCTTCGGCGTTGATATTGCCATTGTTTCTGTGCTTCTGTAAATTCTTTATCTCGATTTCGGTCGATCAGTTCTGTATAGATCGGTAAAAATGTTTCACCAATATTTGCAGAAAAATCTAAAATCTGTTCCCAGGTTAAGTTTGTGTTTTCTGGTTTTAGCCTGTCATAAAAAATCCCACCAATGCCACGGGTCTCATCACGGTGTTTGATAAAAAAATAATCGTCGGCATGTGTTTTAAATTTCGGATAAAAATCGGTGCTAAATTCATCGCAGGCTTGCTTAAGTTTGTGGTGAAAAAAACGCGCATCATTTTCAAAAACATAATGCGGTGTTAAATCGATACCACCACCAAACCAGCGTGTTTCTTCGTTCAATTCGAAATAGCGGATATTCATATGGATAATCGGAACCAATGGATGGTTTGGATGGATCACAATCGAGACTCCTGTAGCAAAAAAATCATCTTCAGTTACATTAAAGGCTTTTTTTACCGATTCAGGCAATTTGCCATGAACGGCAGAGAAATTTACACCGCCTTTTTCGATAATTACACCATTCTGCATAATCCGGGTACGACCGCCTCCCCCACCAGTTCTTTCCCAAAGTTCTTCTTCAAATTTTCCTTTGCCATCGGCAATTTCCAATCCCCTGCAAATTTCATCCTGTATTTGCTTATAACGCGCTGCTACTTCTTCTTTGAACATGATGGCTCCTTCTATTTCCATACAAATTTAAGGCTATTAAAGCAGCTATATTGATTTATGTTTAGATAGTACATTTTATTGACATTGATCTTAGCCGAGAACATATTACTCTTCTAAATAATCAAGATCCTTATTAAAACTTTCTTTTAAATAGGATACCGAAATCATTGCAACTACCGTTACAATACCCATTACGATAAACGCAGCAGAGACTATATTGTAGCGGTGAACAAAAAATTCGAAAACCAAAGTGATTGGAATCAATGCACCACGTACAAAGTTTGGCGCTGTCGTAGTTACGGTAGAACGGATATTTGTGCCAAACTGTTCGGCGGCGATGGTTACAAAAGTTGCCCAATAACCAACTGCAAAACCCATAAACAAACAGATTAAAATAAAGGTACTTTCTGTTAAGCCTGTGCTGGTAAGGTAAATAATTACGGTTACAACAGATAAACTTTGGAAAATCAACACTGTTTTTTTTCGAGATTTTAGTACTTGTGCCAAAAAGCCACATACAACATCGCCAATGGCAATACCAAAATAAGTATACATAATACCCGTACCAGCATTAAGCAAGTCTTTTGCTCCGAGAGCTTTCCCTATTTCTGGCGATTGCGTAACCAAAATGCCCACAATAAACCAAAGTGGAAGACCTAAACAAATGCAGGCTAAGTATTTTAAAAACCGTTTCCGGTCAGAAAAAAGCATAAAGAAATTGCCTTTCGAAACTTCGGTGCTTTGTTCAGCATGTTTAAACATACCTGATTCGAAAGTACCTACACGTAAAAGCAATAACAAAAGTCCCATGCCACCTCCTACAAAATAAGAAGTTTGCCAGGTAAAATGTTTGCCTATAGTTGCTGCTGCAGCAGCACCCAATAACCCAATTCCGGCGACCACCATTGTTCCGTAACCACGTTTTTCTTTATCCATCGTTTCGGTAACCAAGGTAATGCCAGCACCAAGTTCACCAGCAAGACCAATACCCGCTACAAACCTGATAATGGCATAAGTATGTACATCAGTTGCAAAACCATTTGCAATATTGGCCAACGAATACATTAAAATGGAACCAAACAATACTTTAATCCGGCCAAATTTATCGCCAATAATCCCCCACAGCAAGCCGCCGAGTAATAAACCAAACATTTGCATGTTAATTACATACTCACCTTCGGTACGCATGTGTTCGGCAGAAACACCGATATCGGTAAAGCTTTTTAGACGTACAACAGAGAATAAAACAAGGTCGTAAATGTCAACGAAATAGCCAAGGGCGGCTACAATGACAAGGAAAATTACATTACGGTTGTTGGTTTTGGCTTGATGATCCATTTATTATTTGGTTTAAACGCTGAAAGTACGCAATAACACAAATATTTAAAATAGATTTTTTAAAATAAAAGCCACTCTAGTTGCAGAGTGGCTTTTATCATCCTACATAGGAGGATTTTTTTTTGTAGTATCAGGTGGCATTTTTGTGGTGGTATCAGGCATTTTTTTCGACATCGTATCCGGCATCGTTTTCGTGCTATCCATCATTTTGGTAGAATCCGTCGCTGTACTGTCTGAAGAACCAGCCATATTTTTAGACGAATTGCATGCTGAAGTGGCTATCATAAGAGAACCCGCGAAAGCAAGACTTAAGATTATTTTTTTCATAGTTTTTATTGTTATCTATCAACCTAACAACCTTATAATCATTTGGTTTTATTTTTTTTACTTAATAATGATAATTATTTTATTATCATGCTGATTATTAGTTTCTTATGGGTGATGGGAATATGATTATCTAAGATGAATCTTTAATTTTTTGAGCAAGGCTGGTGATATATTTTCTGCATAAACGCCATACCTTCTACCAAAACTCCATTAATATATCCGTATTTGATGGAAAGCATCGGTAATGGCGTTGTAAACATGGGAAATTCTAATTGACGGAAATATTACTAAAACAACTTACTCAAAACTTTAAAAGGTGGCAAAACTTTCTGATATTAGTAAGTATGATTATTTCTCAAAACACCCTGAAATGGGTAATGCGCCTTTACCCTCCTTTGTTTTTTCAGCGCATTTGGGTTCAGAAATTTGAAAATGAATTTAGAAGCTGCACTGTTAAACTGAGTAAAAGTTTTTTGAATAAAAATTATAACGGATCTATTTTTGGTGGTACTATTTACGCTGCTACTGACCCTTTTTATGCCTTACTATTTGATCAGTTAATGCAAAGGCGTGGTTTTAAAGTTCGTGTTTGGCTAAAAAGTGCATCCATACAATATTTAAAACCCGGTCGTTCTACATTATATTTTACAATAAACGTTACCGATGAAATGCTGGCCGAAGCTACGCAGGCTTTAAAAACCGCAGGAAAGTTTGTAAAAGCCTATCCGATGGAAATTACCAATAAAGATGGTGAGCTGTGTGCTACAGTAATGAATGAAGTATATATCCGAAACCTGCATCAGGGCGAAACCCCTAGAGTTGCTTACTAATTTTTAGATTATGCCGAGTATTAAGAGTTTAATTTTGCAGGGCGAAGGTGTGATGCTCGATTTCAAAAAAACAATTACCAGTACTGAAAAAATAGCGAAAAGCCTGGTGGCTTTTGCCAATAATAAAGGTGGTAAGTTATTAATCGGTGTAGCTGATGATGGAGCCATTAAAGGCGTAAAATCCGAAGAAGAAGAAAAATACATGATCTTAACTTCTGCACATCAATTCTGCAAACCGGCTATTGAGCCTTATTTCGAAGAAATTTATGTAGATGATAAATTGGTGCTTGTGGTTAATATCCCAGAAAGCGATATAAAGCCCCATTATGCGCTTGATGACCAGAAAAAGTGGTGGGCCTATATACGTATTGATGATAAAAGTGTTTTGGCCAGCCGGATCATTATCGAAGTACTGAAGCAGGAATATAAAAACGATGGAGTTCTCATCTCCTATTCTGAAAATGAAAAAAAGTTGCTTGAATATCTGGAACAGCATGAAAAAATTACCTTAAAAGAATTTAGCAAATTATTGCGCAGCTCCTACCGAAAGGCACAAAAAGTATTGGTCAATTTAATTCTGACCGATGTAATCAAATCGCATACTTCGGAAAAGGAAGAGTATTTTACAGCGGTGAGATAGGAAATATCCCTAAAAAGCATCAAAATGACACGTCTAAAATTAATATTCCTTTTTTTTACCGTTTGTTGTTCTTTAACTGTTAAATCTCAGAATTATCGAGACACTCTCCGATTAGAACTGACAGACTATCTCGATAAAAATAACATTCCTGGTTTTGCTGTATCTATTATAAATCAGGGCAATACCGTTTTTGAAGGGCGTTTTGGTTATGCCGATATAGCTAAAAAACAAGAATATACACCTCAAACCATTCAAAATATTGGCTCAGTTAGTAAAACCTTTATCGCTGTTGCAATAATGAAAGCCGTTGAACTCGGTTATTTCAGTCTAGAAACAGATATTAATACCATTTTACCTTTTAAGGTGGTAAATTCTTATTTACCGGATGAAATAATTAGGGTTAAAAATTTAACGACCCACACTTCTGGGATTTTAGATAATCAGGAAATATATAACCGGTCTTATCGTTTTGAGGGGCCAAAAGTCGAAAATGAGTTTTTGCATAAAATGATGAAGGAAAATAATTATACTTCTGATCTTAATGATACTACCTTAATCACATTCCTGAAAGCCTATTTGACCCCTCAGGGTGCATTGTATAAAAAAGAAAATTTCAGCAATTCAAAGCCGGGCAAACGAGCCTCATATAGTAATATTGCTTCGGCACTTGCAGCATATCTCATTGAAGTTAAATCGGGAAGATCCTTCGCTGATTTTACAAAACAGTATATTTTTAAACCACTTCACATGAACAATTCAAGTTGGTTTAAAACAAAGAAAAATGCTGTAAAACAGGCTACACCTTACTTAACAAAAGAGATAAGGTTGCCTTTCTATCACCTTACCACTTATCCTGATGGTGGATTAAGGACTTCGGTGGCTGAGCTATCATTATATGTGCGCGAGATGATGAAAATACTAAACAATAATCCTGGTTTAATTACACGTGCATCTGCAACAGAAATGTTTAGGCCAGTATTTACACCGCAAACATTACCAGAGAATATGAGTTTACAAACACGAAACAAAGGTGTTTTTTGGAATATTTACAATGATGGTTATATCGGGCATGATGGAGATGATCCTGGCGCTAGTGCCAATATACTCTTCAATAAAACAACAGGCATCATATTTATGAGTAACATTTACATTGCCGATAGAAGTAAAATTCTGGACATTCTTAAAAAATACGCCCCACTACTTGTGGTTGTTACAAAATAAATTGTAAAATAATATTTGCCCAAAACGTTAAATACAAAACAATTAATCTACACTTTGAGCTTTTAAAACGCGACCTTTGTAGGCTTATGTTTTCTAAAATTTACACCAAGTATAAACCTTATTATAAAGAAAATCTTCATTTGGCATTGCCGATTGTGGGGTCGCAAGTTGGGCATACATTGGTACACATGGCCGATAGTATTATAGTTGGCCATTTTACCAACACCATCCAACTGGCTGCAGTTTCGCTGGTTAATAGCATTTTTATGCTCATTTTAGTGATTGGTTTGGGTATTTCTTATGGTTTAACACCACTCATCGCACAAGAAAACGGTCGGCAGAACTATGATGAATGCGGAAAACTTTTGTCCAACAGCCTGATCATTAATATTTGTGTGGGCATATTTTTATATGTTTTGGTTCAATTGGGTATATTTTTCGTGATCGATCGCCTGGAACAAACTCCTGAGGTGGTAAGATATGCAAAACCATACCTGAATCTTTTATCTATTTCAATTATTCCGTTATTGATTTTTCAGACCTTTAAACAGTTTGCAGAAGGTTTGGGCTTCACCAAACAGGCTATGTTTGTTTCCATTTGGGGAAATGTCATTAACATTATTTTAGGGATTATTTTTGTTAAAGGAATGTTTGGGATTAAATCGATGGGTGTTAGCGGTGTGGGTTTAAGTACATTGATCGATCGGATTTTAATGGCTACAGTAATGTGTTTTTACGTGTTACGCTCACAACATTTTAAAAAATACCTCATCAGTTTTAAAGCAACGTTTTTTGATAAGTTAAGGGCTATTAAGATTGCGAAGATCGGAATGCCTGTTGCAATGCAATATTCATTTGAAATCAGTGCTTTTAGTGGCGCGGCTGTGCTGATCGGTACCATTGGTGCTGTAGAGCAGGCTGCCCATCAGATTGCTATTAGCTTAGCCGCTATGACTTATATGATCGCCAGTGGCGTAGCGTCGGCTGCTACCATTAAAACCGGAAATAACTTTGGTAAGAAAAATTTTGATGATTTACGTAAATCTGCGATAGCCAGTTATCATGTTATTTTACTGTTTATGTGCTGTACAGCGATAATTTTTGTGCTGGCCAACAACATGATGCCATTTATTTATACAGAAGATGCTGCCGTTGTTCCAATAGCGGCGCAGTTATTAATTATTGCTGGCTTTTTTCAATTATTTGATGGTACGCAAGTGGTTGGATTGGGCGTATTGCGTGGTGTCGGAGATGTTAATATTCCTACTTTTATAACCTTTTTAGCTTATTGGGTAGTTGGTATTCCAATTGGTTATGTATTAGGGTTTCATTTTAACTTAGGCGTTAATGGAATCTGGTATGGATTAACCCTGGGATTGTTAACGGCTTCAATCCTATTGTTTATGCGTTTTCAGAATAAAACAAGGGCATTGAAGGCAGGATAATTGGTATTCTGAAGGATAATTTTTTATAAGAATCAATATTGTAGACGTATAATTGACTTTTTTGCCATACACCTAGGGCTTGCCTCGGCACGCCGCCGCCGAAGGACTCATTCTTTTTGGCATTAAAAAGACCAGCAGAGCTAGCTTGAACACAATTAAAAAAACAAGTGAAAAAACAAAAATGCCGGCTGAGAATTTATTCATTTTTTGCAGTAATTTAACGGCATTCATGAAGGCTGCGCCGTTTTTTTGAAGGCAGTTGTGCGGCCATTGACAATGTTGCTGTTATTTACCTCCAACATTAACCACCACACCAATGGTGAAGATAGAATTGCCTGCCGACATATATTTGCGGTTTTTTAGTCCAATATTACTGCTGGTGGTATATTGTAGCTGGAATGTTTTACTCAGTGCCATACGCGTAAAGAAAACAGGTTCAAAGAAAATATTGTCTTCTTTTGGCTGAACAACACCATTTAAAAAGAAACGATCCATTTTAACATGGCTAATCCTTAATGCTGTACCATAATTGATCGGGAAATTGGTTCCAAATAAACGAAGGTTGTTTTTCTTTTTTGAACTGTAGTTTACCTGTAAGAATGTTATTCTGTAATCCACATCCTGCAATTCGCTGCTAATCAACACATCATCTTCATAATCGCGGAATGTGATATCACTCCAGCCCTTCCCTACGCCAGCATAAATTTCAATAATCCGGTTATTATCAGGACCAAAAGTATCGAAGTATCCACCACCAATTTCGACCAATTTGTGGCCGAAATCCTTTGTTTTTCGTTCGTTATTCATCCTTGAGCCACTAAAAAGTACTCCAATATGGTCAGATACGGCATATGCCCCATTAACACTGGCATTACCTTTTAAAGAAATGTGCGCACCACCACTAAACTCACCCTGTTTGCTTAACATAGGTGTGTTTGGAACGTTTGGCATATAAACTGAAGAACAACTTGCTGCGAAAAGCGCTAAAACTGGGAGTGTAAAACGTAAGTATTTAATCATAGATGTTATATAAACAGATTTTGACGGCAAAAATTGTGTTAGTGATCCATTTTCATGAAATCCATTACACGTTTAAATTCATCATGTAAACCCGCTTTTAAATGGATTCTTTCTTTTGTAATGGGATGCATGAATTCCAGCTCAGCTGCATGGAGTAACATGGTAGTCATCCCCCACTGATCTTTAAAAAATTTGTTTTGTTTATTGCAGCCATGCGTCCGATCTCCAATAATCGGATGCAGGATATGGCTAAAGTGTCTTCTCAATTGATGCATTCTGCCTGTTTTGGGAGTAGCTTCTATTAATGAATATCTTGAAGTTGGGTGCTTGCCAAATGCTACAGGTACCTCGGCTCTTTGCAGCGTTTTAAACGAGGTGAAGGCATCTTGCATAGTGCCATTTTCTTTTGCCAAAGGATAATCAATATCCATTGCGTCTGGTGTAAAACCACGTAAGATGGCTAAATATTTTTTATCTGTTTCCGAATTCATAAACTGCTGATGCATAGCAATTTCTGATACTTTATCAAAAGCGAATAATAAGATTCCACTGGTCTTTCTATCCAATCGGTGAACCGGACTAACATGTTTGCCAACCTGATCTCTTAAGAGCTGCAATGCAAATTCAGTGGCGTCTCTTGCAATTGATGATTGGTGCACCAGCAGTCCGTGGGGTTTGTTAATGGCAATTAAATGCTCGTCCTGATAAATAATCTCCAACATATTGCCGCGAAGATAAGGATATTATAGTTTTTGCGTAATGGCTTAGGTAAATAAATCAAAAGCCATCCGATAGGTATTGCAGTGTGCATCTACAATATCTTTGATATCTGCAGAGTAACCTCCACCCATACTCACCTGTACAGGTAGGTTTTTATTTTTACAGGATAACAATACCATTCTGTCGCGTTCTTTACAGGCTGCTTTACTCAGTGCAAGTTTTCCTAGTTTATCAGTCGAAAGTACATCTACTCCAGATAGGTAAAATACGAAATCTGGTTTAGCCCTTCCAAATGCTTTTTTGAGGTTAATGTTTAAAAGGGATAAATATTCTTCATCTTGCATGCCGTCATTCAATGGCACATCCAGGCTCGAATGTTCTTTTCTAAAAGGGAAATTTTTATCGCCATGCATCGAAAATGTGAATACTTTTGGCTCGTTCTGAAAGATTTCTGCTGTACCGTTTCCCTGATGAACATCTAAATCTATTATTAAGATTCGTTTAGCTAAGTTTCTATTTAATAAATAATTAGCAGTTATCGCTTGGTCGTTTAATAAACAAAATCCTTCTCCCCAATTACTGCCTGCGTGGTGTGTACCTCCGGCAACATTAAAAGCAATTCCATGGTTTAAGGCAAAATGCGCACTATCAATTGTTCCCTGCGTAATCCTTAATTCACGTTCTAATAGCTGGGCATTCAGCGGAAAGCCTATCCGTCTTTGGTCTTTAGCCGATAAAGATAAATCTCTAAGTTGCTCCCAATATGCTTTTTGATGCGTTAAAAGAACTATATCCTCAGTCACTATTTCCGGACTGAATAAATTATGCTGCTCAATAGTGCCTTCATGCAAAAGCTGCCCGGGTATCAGTTCGTATTTAAGCATCGGAAAACGATGTCCTTCCGGTAGCGGATGCGTATATAATGTGTGCCAGGCAATTTTGATCATTAGCCTAAAATCTCCTCTACATGTTTTTCTATATTGTTACAAATTTGATCAACTGGAAGATCGTTAGCATCTTCTCCAAATGGATTCTCTATTTCTTCAGCTATTAACTCTAAACTCGCTAATACATAGAGGATAAAGGGAACGATAGGCACAACAAAATAACCTAAACTGAATACCCATCCAAACGGTAAAGTGATCACGTAGATGAAGATAAACTTTTTGATGAAGGCACTATAAGAATACGGGATTGGTGTATTTTTGATGCGTTCGCAAGCCCCACAGATATCAGTAAATTGATCAAAATCGCCCGATAGCACGATGAACTGTTGCTGAGATATTGCACCTTTTTCCAATAGATCGTAAAGCCGGTTAATTAAGCTTCCTGCAATCTGATTTGGGATGTGTTTGCCTTCTTCCACCTCTATTAAGAGACTGTTTTTGCCAAAATACATTCTTTCGCGCAGATGTTCTTTTAGCGCAAAAGCATATTTCGGAATTCCGTATTCGAAAAAACGAACATCTTCTTCTGTTAGTTTGAGGGCTTTTATCTTCATGGCCAGATTTCGGCTCACATTGGTTAAGGAGCCCAGTAATTTTCTACCTTCCCACCACCTGTCGTAAGCTGTGTTTGTTCTGAAAACCAATAATAATGATAGCACAAAGCCTAATAAACTATGCATCATACCAATATTGGTAACGTTGCTGTTTTTAGAAAGCTGAAAGAAATTTAACTCGGCATAAGCTACCAAGCCGGAGAAAACTGCCACAGCAAGCATCAAAGGCCAGAGTTTTCTAAAAGTATCACTCTTGTGTATATGGAAAATGAAAGTACTCCAGTCTTTTGGGTTGTAGTTGATCATTGTTAATTCTTTTTATCAACGGATTACAAAATGCTTTTGCTAACGGTTAAAAGTGTTTGCCCCGCTAAAAACACATCTTCAAAAGAGTTGTAAAGTGGCACGGCGCTTAGGCGAATCACATCCGGTTCGCGCCAGTCACCAAGTACGTGGTTGGCCATCAAACCATCAAATATTTGCTTTCCATTACGTTGCGCAATGATGGATAGTTGAGCGCCCCTATCTTTTGCTTTTTTTGGTGTAATGATTTTATATTGCTCAAAACCTAATTCTTTATTTACCTCATCTACAATAAATTCAAGATATCCAGTTAAAGCTATACTTTTATTCCTTAACGGTCCAATAAATCCTGCTTGTTCGAATATCTGGAGAGAAGCATGGTATAAAGCCATAGGCATCACCTGTGTGCAGCTCACTTGCCAGCCATCAGCTCCCGCCTCAGGTACAAATCCTTTTTCCATTTTAAAACGTTTGTTTTCCTGGTAGCCCCACCATCCTGCAAAGCGGTTTAATTCGGTGTTGGTGAAGTGTTTTTCATGCACGAAAATGCCGCTTATTCCGCCTGGACCCGAATTCTGATACTTGTAAGAACACCAGCAGGCAAAATCTACATCCCAATCGTGAAGTTTTACAGGAACATTTCCGGCTGCATGTGCTAAATCCCAGCCCACAATCGCGCCAATTTCATGCCCTGCCCTCGTTATGGTTTCCATATCGTACCATTGTCCGGTGTAATAATTAATTCCTCCAAATAAAACCAAAGCGATATCATCTTCATTTTCTTTGATTTTAGCAATTATATCATCTGTTTGGAGTATTTCCTCGCCCTCCTTAGGAAAAACCTCTATAATGGCTTCTTTTGGATCGAAACCATGAAATCTTACCTGACTTTCTATCGCATATTGATCAGAAGGAAATGCGCCACCCTCCATAATGATTTTAAAACGTTTTCCTTTTGGTTGGTAAAAGCTTACCATTAGCAGGTGAAGGTTTACGGTTAGGGTATTCATTGGGCAAACCTCTGACGGCAAAGCGCCTACAATGGGTGCCATTAACTTTTTGAGTTCTTTGTGGTAGAACATCCAAGGCTCGTTTCCATCAAACCACCCTTCTACAGCATAATTGGCCCAATTATCCAGCTGGCCTTTTAAAACATCAATAGCTACTTTAGGTTGAAGACCTAATGAGTTGCCACACAAATAAATAAAATTTTTTCCATTCTGATTTGGAAATAAAAATTGAGACCTGAACTGACGGAGCTGATCAGCATCATCCTGTGTTTTTGCGAATGATAAGTTATTTTCAAAATTCATTGCCCAATATTACAAAAAAAAGCAGGTATTGTTTCCAATCCTGCCTTTCGATTTATCGTGTTTAATTAAAATTTCATGGTATCATGTTTGCCTAAATCAGGCGTATCTCCTGTAACTACTGCTTTTAATATGCTGAACAGCACTACTACTTTTGATGCTGAAGCATCCCAGTATTCAGCTTCTTCAGGGGTAACCTTGATTAGGATTAATCTTGGGTCTTCTATTCCATCAGGAAACCAAGCTTTAATAAATGGCGAAAAATAAGCTTCTTTACGCACTTTGTCATCTATAAGCTCTGCTTTGCCTTTTACAGTGAGATAAGTATTTTTTGAAGGATCGCTATAGGCCAATAACACATTGTTTTCTTTCGAAATCTCTTTTGACTTAGGTGAGTATTCATTGGTGTAAAACCACAAACTTCCATCGTCTTCAATTTTTGCAGTACCCATTGGTCTGCTTCCGAATTCGTCGCCAGAAGAAAATGTGGTGAACATACAGGTACGCACACTTTCTGCCATTTCTTTCAGGATTGCTATATTTTTCTCGTTTTTCATCTTTATAATTGTTTATAAAAGAAAAACAGGAAGCAGGCTAAAAGGTTTCCGATAATTAAACCTTATTTGGTTTACTTACGTATTTGTTGCCTTTGACAAAGAAACGCCATGGTAATAAGGCATGTTCTTTTGCGTATGCAATGCCTACCCTTGGTGTGGCCGCAATATCTTCGGCCTTGTATCTGATTTTGTGGTCTTCGATCCAGATTTCATTACCTGTAAGGTTTTTTGCGTTAAAAGTTTTATCTATCCCCAGTGCTTTTGCCGCAGAGCCCGGCCCGGCAGAAACAGCACCTTTTGTATGCGGCATATTTCTTCTCTCTTCAATGATGTTGATGCCGACTAAAGGTTCGATACCCCGTATTAATACAGCATGCGGGTCGTTTTCTTTGGAACTAACAATATTGAAAAGATTGTGCATGCCGTAACAGAGGTAAACGTAGGCAATCCCGCCGGTGCCATACATGGTTTCTGTGCGGTTAGTGCGGCGGCCTCCATAAGCATGGGAGGCTTTATCTTTTATGCCAAAATAAGCTTCAGTTTCTACAATAATACCTGCAGTGATTTCATTATCAATTTTGGTATACAAAACTTTACCTAACAGATCTTTGGCAAGGTCTACAACATCTTCATTAAGGTAATATTCTTCTTTTAATTTCAAGGTATCAGTATTAACTATCTGTTCAGTATAATTGATATAACTTGCTCTAAATAAGTTTTATCTGTTTCGTTAAATTTATTTAACACTTCGCTGTCTACATCTAAAACCCCCATCACTTCTCCATTTACGATTAATGGTAAAACGATCTCTGATTTAGAAGCAGATGCGCATGCAATATGTCCTGGAAATGCATCAACATCAGGAACTATAATGGTTGTAGCCTGCTCCCATGATGCACCGCATACTCCCTTTCCTTTTTTAATCCTTGTACAGGCTACCGGACCTTGGAATGGGCCTAGTACCAATTCATCTTGTTTAACAAGGTAAAAGCCCACCCAAAACCAATTAAACTGTTCTTTAAGCGCTGCCGCAACATTTGCTAAATTTGCAATAAAGTCTGTTTCTCCGTAAAGTAAAGCCTCAATTTGAGGGATAATTGATTGGTACTGCTCTTCTTTTGATGTGTTTCTGGTAATGGTTAAATCTTCTGCCATTTTTTTATTTCTATAATCAAAGTTAATCATGATTTGTGAGATGTTGACTGGTTGCCGATTTTAATGACGAAAATTTGAACCTTAAGCTATTGTTAAAATTATTAGTTTTGGCCTTGTTAATCGTGATTTTATGATTGTAGCTTTAACCATTACCAAATTCCGTAGCCTGGCTGTTCCTTTTGCATTTATGGGAATGGCGGTTTTAAGAGTGCCTTTATGGTTAAATAAAAGATGTAGGTTCTGGAAATTAATGGGTAGCGGGAAGAATGCGCAGGTTGATCTGGCTCCTGACTACAAACATTGGGCTGTGATGACTACCTGGGATAACCGGGAAGATTGCGATGATTTTTACACTAATTCATTTGTGATGAAATGGTTCCGTTTCTTTGCGGCTGAAAGTTTTACTACGTTATTAAAGCCTTTATCTAGTCATGGGTTATGGTCTAGTGTAGAGCCATTTGAAATTGATAAATCTGGTAAAAATCATGTCGGTAAAATTGCGGTAATTACTCGGGCAGCGATTAACTTTAATAAGTTAAAAGAATTTAGGCGCAATGTGAAAAGAGCTGCCGATGCCATGCGAATAGCTCCCGGTTTTATCCTTTCGGCTGGTATAGGCGAAAATCCATTCTTCGATCA
>Ga0308165_1002161_pt1 | contig 24601 bp, 13 predicted proteins | sample PhyWR2_FD_201032 | JGI IMG/M metagenome (GOLD analysis project Ga0308165, IMG submission 201032) | Phyllosphere microbial communities from UC Gill Tract Community Farm, Albany, California, United States - DLSLW.R2 | ecosystem: Host-associated > Plants > Phyllosphere > Unclassified | place: USA... | reverse complement strand
TAAATTTACGCAGGCGCTTAACAGCAATGTCTTCTACATTTCTGATGGGGTACATCACCTGCGAAACAATATTTGTTGATGGTGCCGCCCGCAAACGACTTCCCTGCCACTTAGCGTCATCGAAACCGGGAGTGTTCCAACCTTTTTGGGCCAAGCGGGCATCGTAGTGCTCTGCCGTATAAATACTATTGGAAATTACCGGACTTAAACTTGTTTTCCAATCGGCGCCCGACTTTACCAATTCCACAGAGCCATCCGTATAAGTAATCCGCAAATCGAGGCAAAATGTAGGTCTTGCCCGCCACGGCGCCTTATCAAAGTTCCAAACCGCCAACGATTGGTGGTTATACCAGCCATTGCCAAGCAATACGCCAATGGCATTATCGCCGTTTTTGATGTTCGAGGTTACATCGTAAGTAACGTACAAATTTCGCCTGTCGAAACGTGTGTACATTGGATCTAAACGGTGATTGCCAACCTTTTTCCCGTTTAAGTAAAGTTCATATAAGCCTGCGGCCGCTATGTATGCCCGGGCCGATTTGATCTGTTTTTTGGCATTAAAATCTTTCCTAAAATACGGCGCAGGTAAAGTATTTTCATCGTTGTTGTCGCTAATCCAGGTGCCCCGCCAGTTCTGCATGCCCATCATTCCTGTTTCGAAGCTCGAAGTGGCAATTTTCATCGGCTTTCCATCCTTATCCCAAAGTTCGAGCTGCCAATAATACTTTGTGAAAGCACGGAGCGCAGGGCCTTTATAACTGATTAAGCTTTGAGACGAAACCACTTTGCCCGAGTTCCAAACAATGCCGGCTTTGTTGCCGATCTGCAGAGAATCTAAACCAATAATTACCCTATATGCTTGCTGGCTCGCTCCTTTGCGGTCATCATTCATTAACCACGAAAGCCGCGGGTTGGGATTGTCGACACCAATTGGCCTTACCATATGCTCGCATTGTAGCCACGCGGGCTGCGCCACTGTTGCGCAAAATGCATTATATACAGATAAAAAAAAGATGGCCAGCAGAATGAGGTAACGAGGGATGGTTGTAGATTTCATATCTTTAAATTGTAATCTGTAATTGCGTATTTGTGTGTAATTCGGTTATTTCTAGCGGGTTTAGGCGATCAATCTTGCAGCTAGTTAAACGATTTACTTTAGCAGCAACACTAAAGCGAACTTCCAACTATCAATCCTTATCTTCCTTGCCTAAGCCAGTTGTTTTGCAGCTTTCGGTTGACTAATTGCCTTATTACCTGTTGCAATACGGGTTTGAAACCGGTTATCAGGGCTTTTGGCTAGCTACCGACATTTGCAGTGACAGCGAATATAAGCTTTTCTCTAAACAGGAGTTGAATAGTGAAAACATTTATTCGATGTTTGAGTTATAACATGGCGGCTCCATCGGCCGTACCACACATGCATCTAAATTCAGCCCCGTTAAAAATCGGAATTGTTGGTGGAGGACCCACTGCACTTCTGATGTTCAAAAAATTGCTCGATCACGGAGACCAGCATATTTCCGTAGATATATTCGAAAAAAAACAGCTTCTCGGAGCCGGAATGCCCTACAGTCGGCTTGGGGCGCTCGATGAACACGTAACTAACGTTTCGGGGAACGAAATTCCGGCATTATTTTCATCGGTAGAGGAATGGATCGCCAAAGAACACCTGCACACATTGAACAGATTTAAGGTCGATGCCAGCAATTTTAATGATTACAAAGTGTTGCCGCGACTCTTATTCGGCCGTTATCTGTCCGATCAGTTTAAGGAGCTTATTAGCCGGGCAAAACAAGCAAATATAGCCGTTAATGTGCATTACGGCTGCGAGGTTACCGATATCATCGACGATGAAAAAGCTGGCGTTTGTCATGTTGTACACACCAACGGCATTCATCCGTTTGATCGGGTTATTGTTTGCAGCGGCCACCATTGGCCAAAAAGGCACGAAGGAAAAGTTACAGGCTATTTCGACTCGCCCTATCCGCCCGAAAAGCTTGCCCATCGCACCGATCACCCGGTTGCCATCCGCGGCTCTTCGCTTACCGCGATTGATGCAATAAGAACTTTGGCGAGGGCCAACGGTACATTTGAAAAATCGGAAAATGGCGATCTGACCTATATCCTCGATAACGAAAGCCCCAATTTTAGCATGCTGATGCATTCGCGTAGCGGATTTTTACCCGCCGTGAGGTTTCACCTCGAAGATTCGCACCTCTCGAAAGATGCTGTACTATCTGCAGAAGAAATTGCCAGTGTAAGGGCCGAAAATGCTGGCTTTTTACCTTTGAACCATGTTTTTAAACGCAATTTCCTCGAGCCATTGCAAGTGGCCGATCCGGCATTTTATGCACAAATTAAAGATCTTTCTATCGAACAGTTCGTTGAGAAAATGATGGCCGAACGAGAGCTGTTATCGCCTTTCGACCTTTTGGCACTAGAGATAAAGGAGGCCAGCCGCTCAATAAGAGAACGCAAATCGGTGAACTGGAAAGAAATGCTGGCCGTACTAAGCTATGCAATGAACTACCCTGCCAAGCACTTCTCTGCCGAAGACATGCATCGCCTGAAGGTGAGTTTAATGCCGCTGATTTCCGTTGTTATTGCCTTCGCTCCACAAAGTTCGGTAAACGAGCTTATGGCGCTTTATCAGGCCGGAATTTTGAATATTATAAGTGTTGGCGACAATAGCGAAGTGGTGGTGAACGAAAACGGTGAGATCATTTACACTTATACTGATGCATCGGGCAAGACGATAAGCACCACCTACCAAACTTTTGTTGATGCCATTGGCCAATCGCATCTCGAAATGAAAGATATCCCCTACCCGAGCCTGTTGAGTGCAGGAACCATTTCGCCCGCGATGCTGAAGTTTAACGATCAGCTATTTGCCCAAAAGAGCTACGAATCGGGAGACGAAAAGGTGATCAAGTATGCAGATGGAAGTTATTACCAACTGGTTACCGGAATTGCCATCAATGATCATTTTCAGGTACTTGATAGATACGGAGCCACCAGCGGGCGAATATATATGCTCGCTGTTCCTTACATCGGCGGCTACAATCCCGACTTTTCGGGACTTGATTTTGGTGAAGCCGCAGCAAAACTGGTTGCAGCTTCGATGTTTCCGATTCAAAAAAGCCTTGAAGATGAATTATTGACGTAAGACCGCGGTCGGAAATCTCGCATTGTTTTTTCCGTAAAAAGAGTGGAGTTTGGATGACTGCTTTAATGCTGTCATCCTGATTTTCAATTTATTACATAAAAATCAATATAGGTGACGTTGTTTTTTAGAAGAATATCCTAGAGGAGTCGTCATTTCGACCGAAGTGCTCCATAGGAGCTCCTACGGAGGAGAAATCTTTGCGCAAAGTTAGGTTCAAAGATTTCTCGGCTGCGCTCGAAATGACGATTTTTGTGTTGTTTTTGAAGAACTTCAATGTTAGTTTTAATTTATTACATAAAAATCAATATGAAAGACGTTTTTAAGGCGGTCGTCATTCCCGCGCAGGCGGTCCCGAAGCTTGGGGATTAAAGCGTTAGCATTAAGATCCCCTACCGACAGCTATCGGTACAAGCTGAGGATGACGGCCGTTCATGTATAGTCTCATAAAATAGCAGGGAGCCAAATACGTCAATGGTAGCGTAGCGCATGTCCCGATACATCGGGGAAGGATCTCTTAGCAATCAAACGAAGAACGCCGACAACCGCTGCCAAAAGAGGGTGAGTGGTCGGGCAAGGACGGTAACATGGAGGTTGCAGCTGCTTCGCGACACTCTGCATGACAAAACCGGGCTGTTGCTTAGTTCATTCCGATCAGCTCCTCTACCTTTGCAATCAGTTCATCAATATCGAAGGGCTTTGCAATGTATCCGTCGGCGCCCGAGCGCATGGCAATCTCTTTCCCATCCTGCGCAGCCGACATTATCAGCACGGGCAAATCGCCAATTTGCTCACTTTCTCTTATCTGGCGCAATACCTCGTCGCCACTAATTACAGGCATCCATAAATCGAGCAATACCAAATTAGGATTGCGCTCCACAATCAATTCAAAAACCTTTTTGCTATCAGTTTCGGTAATTATTTCTATAGGCGTATCGTCTAAAACGATTTCGAGCATTTCTATAATATTGATATCATCATCACAGATCAAAAGTTTCTTAGCCATTCTTTCTCTCCTTATCCAATGGCAAGGTAAAACTAAATGTGGCCCCTTTTCCCGGCTCGCTATCTACCCATAATGTACCGCCGTGCTGCTTAATAATTTGCGAGCAGATATACAGGCCAATTCCCATTCCGGGGAAATGCTTCTGGATGGTAGACACCCTAAAGAACCGGTCGAAGATCATTTTCTGATCTTCCATACTTATGCCAAGGCCGAAATCGGTTACCGATATCTTGGCATAGTTGCTTACCTCAGATAAAATGACCTTAATTTCCCTGGCATCGGGCGAATACTTAATTGCATTGGTAATTAAATTTTGAAGAACTTGCGCAATCTGCGATTCGTCGCCGGGTACCATTGCTGCTATCTGGCCCTGCAAACTCAAAACATGGCTCGAATGGCTTTCCCTGAATTCGTCCAGCAGTTCGCCAACCATCACGTTCAAATCGATTGGCTCGAGATCGAGAACCAGCTTTCCCGATTGTATTCTCGACATCTCCAACAGGCTAGTAATAATGTTATGCAACCGATCTACCTGCCTGGCCGACTTACTTACCATCGAATGGATCTTCGGGTTAATATCAGCCGGAAGCAAACGTAATATGGTTTGGTTGTAGCCCTTTATTGTAGTTAGCGGCGTTTTTAGTTCGTGGCTTGAAACCGACAGAAAATCGTCTTTCCGAACTTCCGACGCACGGATTTCGGTTATGTCTTCAATAGCGATTAATATCCGGTCTTTAAAGTCTCCTTCCAGTTCAATGCGGTGCGCATTTAACAGCATCAGCTTACGTCCAATGTGCGGAAATTCGTGGTCTACCTCAAAATCGAGAACAGGATTACTGGTTGGTAAAATTTGCTCCAACAACGTTCTGAGCTGTTCGATGTTCCATTGTCCGTTTCCGAGTTCGTAAAGCGAACGGCCGATTGTGTCGCGTTGCTCTACCTTAAAGGTTTTTAAAAAAAAGTAATTGGCCGATATTACCCTGAATTCGGGATCGAGCACCAACAACCCCTGCCTGATGGTTTGAATTACGCTATCGAGGTACTCTCTGTTCTCGTTCAGTTCGCGTGTCCGTTCCTGTATTTTTTGTTCCACCAGATCGCGTTCGTAAATGAGGTTTTCTTCGGCATTTTTTCGCCGGGTAATGTCGTTCTGTACGCCAATAAAATGGGTAATCTGATCCTGATCTCCTTTAATTGGCGAAATATAAAGCTCGTTCCAAAACAATTCGCCGCTTTTACGGTAATTGCGAAGTTCAACTGTAATTGGCTCGCCTTTTAATACCGCTCTACGAATCGCCCCCCGGGCATCCTGATGGCGTTCGTTTCCTTGCAGAAACCGGCAATTGCGACCAATTACCTCTTCTCTGGAATAGCCAGACAATTTTTCAAAAGCTTTGTTGCAATAAATAATCGGATTGTCGAATTGTGTGTTATCAGTAATAATGATGCCCGAGATTGAGGAATCAAGAGCCGCCTTAAGGAGCTTTATATTTGCTGGATCGTTACCTGAAACAGGAAGATCCGTGGGATTTGTCATGTTAAAATAGATTTATCAGTTAGACGCAGATTGCAAAGATAGAATAACCCTCGAACAAGCAGAATGTTTCACTTGTAATTCTATTTATCTTAAAAGCTGTGCGTTGAGAAAATAATTGGTTGAATCCATGCCGAGCGTAGTTTGCCCACCGGAATAACAGCAGCCAACTGATGCAATTGCTATTTATGTCAGATTAGCATTCGTTATATAAAGATTACATTGATGCGGCGCAACTGGATCGATTTTTGTTTTTAACGACTATATCTTGCTTTACTGAACAAAAACTTTGACGACGCGAAATAGTACTATACAGGCGCAGGATGATCGCCCTAAATAATTAATACCACTTAAAACCACTTTGAAAACTGGTCATATTCTTTTGATTTGTCTGTTTGGCGAGTAATTATGATTAGGAGGAGTTGCAATGGACTTTAAATACTTATTTGATGATGAACCCGTAAAGTTGCCAACAATTTTACCAGAAGACTTTAATGTGCTGGCGAAGGCGCTCGAATCGACAAATTCGGGTGTGGTAATTACCGACTACCGCCAGCCGGATAATCCGATCATATTCTGCAATCATGCGTTTGAAAACCTGACAGGTTATAGCCGCGACGAAATTATTGGTCGAAACTGCCGTTTTTTACAGGGCAAAAACACAAATATGGAAGCACTGATACCACTGAAAAAGTGCATTACTGATGGGCAGCCGGCAACGATCGAAATACTCAACTACCATAAAAATGGCAGTTCATTCTGGAATGAGTTGTCAATCGCCCCGGTTACCGATAAAGAGGGCGTAATTACTCATTTTATTGGTATACAAAATGACGTAACGGCAAAAAAAATGCTTCATGCGGAGTTACATGAACAGATAGACGTGTTAAACAAGCGGTTAGAGAAACAAAGCCGATATATTTTAAAAGTTGAAGAAATCCTGTCCAGAATTTTGAAAAAAGGTGGCGACCTTGTTGTTTTTCTTGACGATGAGTTACGCGTTGTTAAAGCCAATGAATATTTTTACAGCTTCTATCAATTGGAAGAAAAAGATGTGATTGGTTTTCCGTTCGAATCTATTCGAAATGGGCAGTGGAAAAACGGAGAACTCAACAGCTTGCTTTTGGAAACAATAAAAAACGACAAGCCTTTTGATGGTTTCACAATCCGCCTTGCCGACGAAGGAGATGGTTGCATTGAAATGAAAATCGCAGCAAAGAAAATCGTCATTAGCAACGTGGGCAAGGATTTTATTCTCTTAACTATGCAATGTGGAGCTGAACAACTCGGTGAGCAGAAGTCGCTACCACAATGATAAGCACGGCAGCGTAATTGAATTAGACCGGTGATAAACGCACTTATTATTTTCGCTCAATAATTGAAAAACCAACTATGAACGGTCGTCATCCTCAGAGATTAGTTTTAGAGAAAACAAAGGAGTTGGAATGACAAGTTTTTCACCGAATCGTCATTGCCCCAAAGGGGCTACTTTGTAGCGAGGCCGGGTTTGTGCCTTTCGACTACGCTCAAGATAAACTCAGCTGAAGCAATCTGATTTACGAAATGAGATTGCTTCGTGCCTCGCAATGACGATCTTTCTTATTTCTGTCATTGGTAGCTTGTACCGATAGCTATCGGTAGGGGATCTTAATGCTAAGGCTTCTGCTCTCGCTTTAATCCCGAAGCTTCGGGACCGCCTGCGCGGGAATGACGACCGCTTTAAAACATAACTCATGTTGATTTTATTCTAATAATTACCCCTACCATTGACATTTTATTACCTTGGGTTTAACGTACTGTCTCATTGTCCCTCTTTGGAGAGGGTTGCACAACCGAAAAACACATGAATCCCTACAAAGGGAGAGGATTTTTCGGAAATCATCCCCCTGCCCCCTTCAAAGGGGGACGCATAGCGCAGATAGCGAACGAACAAATTGCAAACGTCACTAATATTGATTTTCCCTAAAAAATTAAAACTCAGGATGACAGCGTTAAAAGCACTAGTTCCAGTACCGCCGGGTGCCCAATGCCATTTAGTTAAGGATAAAATTATAGAACATTGTCACCCTGAGCGGAATCGAAGGGCGGATGTTAATGGTTTTATCCAATAAAAAAGGTCTTCGACTGAGTTTATCTTGAGCGAAGTCGAAAGGCTCAGATCCGATAGTTATCGGATGACACCGAGCAGGCTTAACTAAATGACATTGAGCGGGTGTCCTCACCCGTCGGAAAAAAACCACCCATATTCGCAAAGTCTAGGACTACTTCAGCAGCACCTTTTTACCGGTTTTGGCCGATGTTTTAGCGGCTTCGAGTATTTTTACTACAATGAGGTTGTTCTGATAAGAAGACAAATCGTTTACAGGTTTAATTTCTTTTTTAAGTATGGCTGCCAGGTAACCCAAACTACTGGCATAAGCAGCAGGGAGCGGCTGCGCCTTGTAGATATTATATTCAGGTTTGGCATTTCCCCTAAAACGAAGGTCGTGCTCATTAACCGCTTGCAGGTAACCTTCGTTTCCAAAAACCTCCATATCTTTAATGCTGAAAGGCCAGTTCCAGGAGGCTTCGATAATGCCGGTTGCGTTGGCATATTCCAAAACAATAGTGGCATCATCATCAACTTTCGGATATTTATCAGGCTTTATCTGGTGGGTAATTGCCGAAACTGAAATCGGTGCTTTTCCATCCATTAACCAGGTCATTAAATTGGCGCCATAACAGCCAAAATCGACCAATGCGCCGCCACCGTTTTTTTCAGGGTCTGTGAGCCAACTGAGGAATGATTGGCTTACGCCAATTTCTGCTGGTCCTTGATGCCCGTCGTGTACTATCATTTTGCGCACATCTCCAAGCCGTTTTTGCTCTTTTATCAGGCGAAAAGCCTCTTGATTGGTTGGGTACCAGGTGGTTTCGTAATTGGTAAGCACATTAATATGATACTGCGCTGCAAGCTGCCCCATTCGTTCGGCCTGTTTCACCGTAACTGCAAGTGGCTTTTCTACCATAACCGAAATACCTAATGGGGCCGCTGCTTCAACCACCGCCAAATGTTCGCTAATTGGATTGTAGGCCAACACCGCATCGGGCTTTTCCTTTTTAAGCAAACCTGGCAAGTCGTTATAAAATAACCGTGCGGGGATTTGATAGCGCTTTTTAAAACGGGCTACTAATTGGGTATCACGTTCGGCTATGCCAACAATGTTTACCTCACCTTTTTGGTAACTGTTCATAATCAGGTAAACATGATCGTGACTTAGCCCCGCAATGGCAACGTTTAGCCTGGTTTGTGCATTCGCCAGCGAAACCAGCGAGAACGTCATAAATAAGGCTGATACAATTTTTAAGATCGGTTTTTTGGCCATGGTTATTTGGTAAAGGGATTGATAAGCATGAAGTACGTGTAAAAAAACAGAGCGACAAGTTACGCCATGTTACAGCTTGTTAACAAAAATGCTGAAACGAAGTTTGCCATTGCCTCAAAAGACAGGGCAATACCCGCCTTTAGCTGGTTAAACATGTCAACTTAACTTGGCCCTTACCCGCTCTAAAAGCCTTTTTGTAGCCATTATGCCTTCCTTCTCGCTTAACGAGTTTCCTTCCCACTCGATCCCTACAATTCCTCTGAAACCCGAATCTTTAATCATTTTAAACAAGCGAATGTAATCCATATCGGCCTCGTTTCCGTCACCGTCAAACCTGAACGTTTTGGCGCTGATGCCCTTTGCATAGGGAAGTAATTCGCTTACACCCTTGTATAAATCGTAGGTTTCATTTTCGCTGATCTTAAAATTGCCGAAATCTGGCAGGGTGCCGCAATATTTGCTTCCAACACCATCCATCACACTGGCAAGCCAGGCACCGTTAGAAGAATAGCCACCGTGGTTTTCTACGATAACGCTGATGTTTTGATCTTTGGCGTAGCTAACCAACTTGCTCAACCCATCTATTACAGCCTGCTTTACCTCGTCCATACTCCCCTTGCCACTGGCATTTACCCTGATTTTATCGCAACCCAAAAACTTTGCAGCATTTACCCACTTAAAATGATTTTCGACCGCTTTGGCTCTCTTGGTCTGATCGGGATCGCCCAAATCCCCTTCTCTATCAACCATAATCAAATGGTTTTGCACACCCAAATCGTCAGTCCTCGTTTTCAGTTCCTTTAGGTAAGCGGAATCGGTTTCCTTACCGTCGAAAAAGACACTCACATATTCTACAATAGAAATATCGAACTCCTTTTTGGCAAGTGCAGGAAAATCCATGTTGGTTATCTTTTTACCGAACAACGAGGCCTGTAGCGACCACTCGGCCAGCGAAATCTTAAACAGGTCCTTTTTATCCTGACCGTAGCTCAATAGTGGCATTGCGCCCGAAAAGGCACAAAGCAGGCCCGAAATGCCGCATAGTTCTATAAAATCTCGTCTGTTTTGTTTCATTGTAAGTTAGTTTGATCGTGTTACACCGGCATGGTGCCGGACTTATAATTTAACTTGGTTAGTTGATGCTTAGGTAAACTCGTACAAGGTGGTAATTGTGCTCGTAATATTGATTACCCCTTAAAACTAGCTAATAAAATCGTTTTGACAAAACGATTCTTCAAAGGGAATAACTTAGTTACACGACGGGTATATCGGGGCATGTGTTTACCGGCGGGTGTCTCGACCCGCCCTATCGCGTGGACACATTTTTGAAAGATCGTCTTATGAGCTGAAATCATCAAATTCGATAGCTATCGGATGACAACACATTTTATGGCGTTTTTAAGAACGGTCGTCATTCTTACCTAAACTTCGGGAGGGATCCTAATACGCAATAAATTGGGCGCCGAGCATTAATCCCGAAGTTTCGGGACCGCCTGCGCGGGATCCGATAGCTATCGGATGACGGCGCAAAAAACGAGATGTGCCCACACGACAGCACCCGCCGCGATCTATTGGAGTTGAGTTTACAGGTGGGGACACCCATCAGTAGGAAACAGTGCCCGGCTACTATTGTTCGGTCGTGCCACGGTTAATTGCTCATTGCAATATTGCTTATTTTAAGTGTCCTAAAACCAAATTGTGGAATGGCGAGATTGGCGACCGATCCATTTTTAAACTCCAGCTTGGCTTTTAGCGCTCCGTTCAACTCAACCTGCTGCACATCGGCCGATGCCACATTTAAACGCAATTCGCCAGCTTCACCGTTTCCTTCGCCGTTAAAAATGCGTAGATAAAGGTCGTCGCCCTCGATATTGGCCGAAGAAATTTCCCAGCCCTTTTTCATCGATTTTATAAGCGACCGGCTATTTTCGGCAGATTCATCTTCGGCAATAGCAAACGCCAACAGCGGTTCGTTGTTATGCAAACTTTCTGAATACACACCAGCCTCGTTCCATTGGCCTTTGTGCGGCACCAGGGCATAGCTAATTTTGGTAGGATGGGTAATGCGGTAATCGCGTCCCCACAAACCTTTACCCGCATATTGCACATTAAAACCGGCCGGAAAATTTTCGCCATGCGTGTAACTGGTGGTATGATCGGTAAATAAGGCGCACCCGTAATTGCTTTGCTCATCGAAAAAGTCTACCCAATTTAACATTACGTTGTTTTTTATACTGTCCCATCTATTATAAAAAGTATTCGGTAATTTACTTGCGGTTACATCAAATGGCGCTTCAACAAAAGCCCGTTGTTTTTTCAGGTTGAGTGGAAACAAGGCCAGCAATTTATAACTGTCATTGTAAAAGGCGGTGCGGCCTACTGCCGATTTGCGCCCATTTTCATCGTATTCGCCTATGCCGGGGCTTCCCTTCCAGTCAATTTTTACGCTCATATCTATCCGGCGCTGTCCTTGTGCCAGCGCAATGATTTGTGTAAAGGGCGATCCCGCGATCGAACCTTCAATTTTCAGGCTTACACGTGCCGGTCCTTCCTCTATTATGGAAACTTTTGCTGCGCTATCGGCACTTGATTTAAACCCGCCAAGCTTATAAAAATTTCCCCGGAGCTCGTTAAATTTCCGCTCGCCAGTTTGAGCTACAAACTCTTTATTATTAAGTTGTTTTGCAATTAAGCTTGTAATTACACCGCCCTTTTTCGGATCGACGGTTACGATGTACAAGTCAGACGCAGCACGGTATAAGCCATTGCCAAGCCGTTCTGCCTTTGCGCCTTTTAATGCGGCAGTTCCTTTAGCCAATTTGTACGTTCTGTATCCAAAGGGAGCAACATTTGCCTTAAATAACAATGCGTTATTGCCTGCTTTGGAATTGTGTACCCGTTGAGACGGTATTTGTTTGCCATTATCGTCCGTTACAATTGTTTCCGCGGCGTTTAAGCTTTTTGGCAAGGTAACCGTAACCCATTCGGTACGCTCAACACCTGCTGTATTAAAAACGCGTACCGCCGAAACCGGCCTGGTTGTTGGTTTCGAAAACGAACTTACCGAATTAAAAATGACTTCATCGCTCAGTGTATTTGTAGTATCGGTCCATAAAACTACTTTATCAGCCCAGGTATCGCCTTTTTTGCCATTGTAAGGAACAATCCAACAATCGTGGTGCTGAGCAAGCAGCAACGGCCGCCAAGCCTTGTCAATTTGTTTTACGGGGTAAGGTAAACCGTTATATACTTTGGCCAGCGACGCCATTTTTTCTGCCTGTACAATCTTGTTTTCTGAAACGCGAATTTGCTGTGCCAGCGTTTGCAACACCTGCGCCCCCCAAACAAGGCCGGGCATTAAATCTTCCTGCGAGAACTTCCAGTCTTTCGCCAAATTCTTATTGGCAATATTATCAAAGTAATTGCTCCAGGTAGTGTATACTGTAGGTTTGTAGTAACCACCTTTTAGCCAGGGCCCATAACGCCAACCAGCATCCTGAAGGCACATGCCCAACGGATTTTGTATGCCGTATGCCAATGCAGCGTTAATGTATTTTGGCGAATTGGCGTTGCCGATGGTTTCCCAGGTCGATCCTGGCTTAAGCAATTCAACTTCGTATCGCGGAACGGTAACAATGCCAGAGCCATCGGGCCCAATCCAATTTACGAGCTCTCCACCAAAATTACGGGTATAACCGCCCCATAAGGTGTTCGGGTTTTTAAGCGAGGCGTATTTGTAGCCAAATGAAGTTAAAATTTGCGGAAGGGCGCTCGTAAAGCAAGGCTCCTCTGATGAATAGGTGGTGAATATGGCCGACGGAAAATGTTCCCTTACTTTTTTAATGCCGTATGCAAACTGGCGGATGATGCTTTCGCCCGATGAGGTGTAAAGGTAACTCTGCCCAAACGCGGGGCTTACATATTCTACCCTGCTGGTAGCCGATTGGTTTTCGAAAAATTTCTTTAATTCCTGATAAGCGTCGGGGGCGTCGGTTTTTTCATGATCCCACGTTTCCGGTTCAATTTCGAGATTAATTTTCCAATCGGGATGTTGCTTTAATTGTTCAACAATGTAGCTGGTGTAGCCTTTGGGATAGTGCCCCCACACGCCACCATGGAAACCATCGATAAAATAGGCTTTTTTTTGTGCAAATGTTTGCAATGTAAGTAAGCCCATTAGGGTGACTACCAGATAAGTTTTTCTTGCTGACATGTTTTTTAGCATCGTTTCATGTGTTGGTTATCAGCCGATTTATGCAGTTTTAGTGAAAACGCACACAACATCGGCTTCAAATGTAATTTTCTATTAAATAGAAAGCGTGTTCTTTCCGGTTTTTAGCTTGTAGGTTTTATTCTTCCAGATAAGGGTTCCCTTTGTACCGTCTGGTAGATTAATTTCTATGTTCCATTTGTTATCAAGTACTTTATAATCAACACCAATTGTACCTTTTGGATGTGGAATTTCGCCGCTTACATTGGTCATTTGTCCCAGATTTGGCTTTATTTTTACGGTTTTAAAGCCGGGCGAATCGCTGTCGATTCCTAAAACCGTTCTAAAAAATTCGATATTCGGGCTGCTTCCCCAGGCGTGGCACTCCGACCGAACAGTTTCTAAACTCGAGTCTTCTGCCCAGGTTGTCATTCCCAGTTTAATGTTATCTCGCCAAATGCCCAACCAGTTCATAAAATCGTTTCCTAAACCCGCCTTTACCAGCGCCTGGTGCAGGTAATACTTAAAATAAACGGTACATTGGGTTAGGCTCTTGTCGCTTAGCATCTTGTTGCAGATGGATGTTAATTCATCATTGTTCACCATACCCGCCAAAACAGCCAGTGAATTAGTATGTTGCGAAAATTCTTTCTTATCGCGGGTATCGGCATACAAACCCCTATCCCTGTCCCAATACTTTAGCTGAATGGTTTTCTTTAACTGGTCGGCCTTGTCGCTGTACTTTTTGGCGTAATAAGCTATTCCAAGCCCGGCTTCCATTTTGGCGGCCCATTGGTAAGCCAAAAGTAATTGCAGATCGTAAATGGCAGCGCTTCCATCGCTTCCCTTTGGCCCCCAACCCATGTTTCCTGCCCAATCTACAAAAGTCCAGTACGGCACATCCTTTAACGAGCCGTCTTCTTGCTGATAACGGCCAAAAAAATCGAGCACAGCCCGTTCGCCCGCCAGTTTATCTTTTACAAAATCGGCGTCATCGCGGTACATCCAATAATCGTAAAGCATACCAATATACCAAAGCGAAAATGTTGAAATGATTTGAGTGCTGTGCGTCGGATACCTGCTCAAGGTTACTCCTTCTGGCAATCGCGATTGATCCATGAGTTTAATGGCGTTTCTTGCCAACCTGTCGTCGCCACTATAATAATAAGAAATCATGGCCTGTATGCGTGTATCGCCAATGTACTGCAACTGCTCATAATACGGACAGTCGGTATAGGTTTCCCAGGCATTAAGCCGTGCGGTACGCCAGCCAATATCCAATATTTGTTTTATCTCGGTATTATCAGTGTTAAAAACGGCTGCCTGCTTAAACGGATAACCGGTAAAAGTTCCGTATAAATCGTTAATAACCAGCGGCTCGTTTTTAGTATGTACAACTACTTTTAAATAACGATAAGTTCGAAAATTGAGCGAATTAAAAACCTGATGATCGCTTCCATCGGCAAGCAAGCTATCTTTTCTACCGATAAATTCTTTTCCATCTACATCGTTTCTATTGCTTTTGCGGGTACCATTGCTGCCCTTATCGTATAGGGTTTCGGCGTAGGCCAGCGAAATTCCGGCGCCTTTGCCTTTGCTCATATCGAGGGTTACATAGGCGTTGGTTAAAAAAGTTTGATCGAGCAGTAAGCTTACCGTGCTATTGGCCGGAATGGTAACGCTCTTTTTTTCGGCAGGAAAACCTGGCAAAACGTTTATTCCGATAGCCTTTCTTAACACTGGAATACGCTGGTAAGTGAGCTCCATTGGCGGTATGGCCGATGGTACCAGCCCCCAGCCAAAGCCGTCGCCTGTGCCTTTCAGTTTGCCATCGAAAAGCTCATTGGCATTAGGCCACAAATTATCGTCGAAAGTGTTGCCTGTCCAGTCACCCTTGATATCTTTGCTCATGTCGAGCAGTTCGCCTTTGCTTGCCGCGAAAAAGTAACCGGGGATGGGCTGATGCGCATGATTGCGAACCGATTTCCAGGTGTTATTGGTGTTGGCGAGCGCTTCGAGCGGAGAATCTCCCTGTACAATAAATGCCGTTCGGACAGACATTTGCGCTTCAGGGCGATATTCTGCTTCGTTAAAAACGAGTGCCGAAATTACATTGTGCCCAACCAACAGGTACGGGGCAAGATCTACGGTTTCATAGTTCCACGAATGGGTATCGCCACGTGCAGGACCCAACGAAATCAAGGTGCCGTTAATATACAATTTGTAGCGATTATCGGCCGAAACATGCACCTTAAAAACGTCAGGTTTGGCCGATAACCGGATACTTTTACGGAAATGAAAAACGCCGTACTGTTTCCCGTCGTCATCTTTTGCGGCTATCCACTTTGCCGTCCACGGCTTTGCTGAAGTTGAATTGGGCCGCGTTTTCCCAAACGACAGTTGCGCAGAAAGTATTAAACAGAATAAAACAATGGTTCTCATATGTCGAAATATATTTGGTTTTTAAATGCTCAAACTTTTAGTGCCCTTATCATTCGGCCGTTTTGTGCCCAAGGGGGCGTACTTATAGCGAGGTACCGTCTTAATTTATTGCTTTAAAGCTAGCTCCGGCGCCTAAAATCGCTGCTTCTTCACCCAATACCGATTTCCTTATCGGAAAGCTATAGCCCATAAAATCTTTCAGGTATTTTCGTGTCCGATCTAAAAAGTAAGCTTCTGCCCGGGCAATATTGCCACCAATTACAGCCGCAAGCGGTCTTTTCTTTTTGATAAAGATTTTTAAGAACAGCGCCAGATTGTAGCTAAACTCGTCAAACACTTTTTCAAAGTACGGCGAAGCGTGGTGGTTATCAACTAAGTCTTTCACATCGCGGATAACAATTCCGCTAAGCTCTTCAAAGCGTTTAACAAACCATCTTGTCGAAATATAATCTTCGGCAATTCCCTTTAAAAAAGGTGCTTTCCAGAGATTCGAATCGCGAGCCTCGCCGTTCACTGTATGCGCAGTGCCTAAACCCGTGCCCAAGGTTAAACCGATGGCCTCGTCAAATTCGCTGATACTGCCCGAAAACAACTCGCCCTGCAAAAAACAAGCGGCATCGTTCTTAAACTGAATGGCGGCCGTGGGGTAGCCGAGCCGCTCGGCCAGCAGCAGCTTAACATTTTTTTCGTACAAGGCGCCGTACTTGTTCTGATCCTTTATTTTACAAATCCCCAGTTCATAATCCATTGGCCCGGGCATAGCGATGCAAATTTGCGACGACTTAATTTCTGAATTGTGAAGCGAAGTCTCTATTGCACTGGCCCAGGCCTCAATAATATCGCTTACCGAGCCATCGGTATTTAACTTGTTTCGATGATAGCTTGACTCTATCGCCGATTTTTTTTCCAGATCGACAAGTTCGGATGTGATGTGCGAACCACCTATATCTACCCCCAATATTACATTCATATTTTTATGCTTTAACGCTAAATCGTTTTAGCGTTTAGATCAGTATTTTGATTATTTAGTTTTCATTTTAAGAAGGCTTTGCTGATGAATCTCTGATAATCATGTCGGCCTTGAGCACTATGGTTTGTGGTTTTTTAGATTTAACTGTTCCATTTAGTTTGTTAAGCAGCACCGAAATAATCTGATTGGCCATTTCCTCAATGGGTTGTGCAATAGCAGTAATTTGCGGCTTGTACAGTTCAAACAAATCCTGATCATCGAATACGATCACGCCGAGATCATCGGGTATTTTTAAACCAAGTCTTTCAATCGCCTTTAATCCGTACACGCACAAGTAGTTGGTAGCAAAAATAACCGCATCTACCTCTCCCCTTCTTTGCAAAAAGGCCTCAATGTGTGCTGTCACCTTTTCGGGAGGCAAATCAAAAGATATTTCTTTAAGGTACTGGGGCAGGCCGTTTGCTTTAAGGGTTTCTTCGTAGCCTAAAAGCCGGTCGTTCATCTGCGATTGCAACGAATCAAGCGTAATAAAAGCAATATTTTTAAAGCCCGATTGAATGAGCTGTTTTACCGATTGCGCCGTACTTTCGTAATTATTCACCAGAATGGTATCGGTATTTAAATCTTTCAAATATCTATCAAACAGCAATACAGGTTTGCCAGAATCGATTATTTGCTGCAGTTCTGTTTCAATTCCCTCCGGTGGGGCAATAATGTAGGCATCAACATGGCGTTCTTCGTACATTTTTAAAAACTCCCTGGTTTTTTCGGTGTTATTTCCGGTGCTGCTGTATAAAATTTTATAACCGCTTTTATAGGCTTTCTCTTCGATGTTTCTGGCAATGTGACCAAAAAAAGGATCAGAAATACTTTCAACCATCAGGCCAATGGTATTTGTTTTGCCGGTGCGCAGGCTTCGTGCCAGCGAGTTGGGCTTGTAACCGATCTCGTCGACAAATTTTAGCACCTTATCTCTTAAATCATCACTAATTCGCTTTTCTTTCGATCGGCCATTTAATATAAATGATACCGTTGTAGGCGAAACATCTAACCGTTTTGCAACCTCAATTATGGAAACTTTCTTTTTCACCGCCGAACCGTTTAAATTAACTGTGCTAATTTAAGATTTTACGGGAGAACTAAACCTCCAGGCGAACAGGAATATAACCACATAGCACACAATTGGCAGATAATAAGCCGCTGCCACATCGTGTACGGCCACTAACCCCATTAAAAATGGCAATACAGCGCCGCCTACTACACCCATTGAAATAAATGATGATGCCTGTTGCGTTCGCTTGCCGAGGTTTTTAATCCCGAGCGTAAAAATGGTCGGAAACATGATACTGAAAAAGAAGTTAATCATCAACAGGGCGATGAATGAAACGAGGCCAAAATCTTGCGCAACAATTAAGCACATTACTACATTACCCGCAGCAAAGATGGCCAGCAATTTATTCGGCGCAATAAAAGTCATCAAATAAGTTCCTAAAAACCTGCCCGCCAGCATCATTGCCATAAACACAATCATAAAATAACCCGCTTTTTCGTTGGTAAAGCCCATCTTTTCGGTAGCGTAGTTGATAAAAAAGGCCCAGGTTCCGCCCTGCGCAGCCACATTGAAAAACTGTGCGGCAACCGCCCATTTGAAATGGGTATGGGCAAATAAGGGTTTATCGGGTGCAGTATCTCTATTTAAACCATCGCCCGGTATATCGGCCGTAACATGCGGGTCGGTGGTATCGGGCACCTTAACAAACGAAAATGAAACGGCAATAAGCGTAATTACGATAGCAATGGCCAGGTAAAGCATTTTAACCGAATCTAAGCCGCCACCGGTGCTTTCGCCGCCGAAAATAAAGTAAGAACCTAGCGCCGGGCCAATAAGGGTACCAACTGCGTTGAAAGATTGTGCAAAGTTAACCCGTTGGTCGCTTGTTCGTTGATCGCCAAGTGAAGCCATAAAAGGGTGTGCAACGGTTTCTAACGTCGACATGCCGCAGCCTAAAATGAAAAGTGCAAACCGAAAAAAACCGAACGAACCTGCATTGGCAGCCGGAAAAAACAGAAACGAGCCGAGCGCATAGAGTGATAAGCCAAGCAAAACGCCTTTTTTATAGCCAAACCTTTTCATAAATAATCCGGCGGGGATGCCCATTACAAAGTAAGCACCGAAAATAGAGAACTGTACCAGGCCGGATTGCGCTTTGGATACATTTAACACTTCTTGAAAGTGCTTGTTGAGCACATCGCCCATTGTCATCGATATTCCCCACAATGCAAACAGCGAGGTAACGAAAATTAAGGTGGTCAGAAATTTTTTTTCGGTAAAAGGAACCTTTTGCATAATAAGATCTTGGTTTTGAGGTAGCTTAGAACAGCATGCTCTTAATTGTTTACTATTTGGTTATGAGTTACTTATTTTGAATGTTTTGTGCAACAATCACCGAACTGCACATCAACGTATTCGATAGCTTTCTGATCATTAATTCAAGCTCAAAATAATAGTCTAATATCTTCAAATTAAATCGATTTAGCAAATGCTTTCTTCATGATTTACAAATGTTACAGTTGGGTTAGCGCAGGTCTAACGGCGTATTTTGCTTTCCAATAGATGGCAATTAATCCGGCAAGGCCGCCAACAAACATCAGTATGGAGATTATTTGTGCCTGGGTTAAGTTTAAGCCAAGGATTTGATAAAAATGATTGACCCGTATTTTTTCGATCAGAAACCGTTCGGCTCCGTTAATCATCAGGAATAAACAAAATACCACACCCGATTTTTTTATATTTTTTCTGAAACTCCACAAGCAAAAAAAGGCAACAGAAATGATCACTACTTCGTAAAACGAGGTCGGATAAACGCCCTCAACCAGTACGCGGCAATGGTTTCCGGTGCAGTTTGGAATAAGCACGCCACTGTTGAGCACATTATGCGGAAAATTGAAAGACCACATCCAATCGGGCAGTGCCGACAGCCAGCTTGGTTTGGCATTTAAATTGGCAATTCCCCAGTCTCCGTCGCCCGAAAGCTGGCAACCTATTCTACCTACTGCATAAGCCACAAGCATGCCCGGCGAGCCAATATCGGCCAGTACAATTAAGCGCATTCCGTATTTGTGCCCGATGTAAAGGTAAATCAATGCGCCAAAAATGAGCCCGCCCAAAAAAGTCCACCCGTTTGGTGCAAGTATTTGAGGCATCGGATCGGCCAGAAACTGGTTTATATTCTCGAAAAAACTGAACAACCTCGCTCCTACGAAACCACATACAGCGCACCAAAAAATTAAGGTGTCCATTAGCTGGTGTGGATGCGTGAGCACACCTTTTCTCATAAATGGTTTAATGTAGCCCTCGCGTTCCTTCCTTTTAAATTCTGAGCGAAACACAAAATAAGGTAACACAAATGCCAACGCTACAAACAGGCCAAATGTTTGAACGGGCAATGGAAAACCAAAGCCGAACAGGTATTCAAACAAATCGGAAAGCGTTGGAAACATGTATTTACTTTTTAGTAATTAAAAACCGATTTGCACACCCACGTTGATTACCCTTTGGTTTAAGTACGAATCGCCCTGCGAATTACTGGCCACTTCGGGATCTTGCTGATAGAGCGAGTAATTGGTCCACGTTGCCAGATTGTACGAACTTAAATAGGCATTTATTTTGTTCAGGCCAAAGGGCAACCATTTACTTGGCAGTTGATAATGCAACTCTACAGTTTTTAGCCTGATGTAATTGGCATCGATCAAATAAAAATCTGACGGAAATGCCGACGGGCTATTTACGGTGTTGTTTAACGTAGATAAGCGGGGAAACCTGGCTTCATTTGCCGTTTGCGGCGTCCATCTTTCCAAATGAATATCCTGCAACTGCGTTTGAAACGGCTCGATGGCATTGCTTCCCAAAATTAAGCTGTACCCAAACTGGCCCTGAAAAAGAAGATTGATCGAAAAGTTTTTGTAGCTGAAGTTAATGGGTAAGCCGAGGGTTAAATTAGGCGGCGTGTTGGGTTTTCCAATTGCCGATTTATCTTTATCGTTGATGATGCCATCGCCGTTTAAATCTGCATATTTTAAGTCTCCGGGCTGAACAGGTACAGTGCCAACAGGTTTGGGGCTATTGGCAATATCGGCCTGATCCTGGTAATAACCAATCCACGTATAGCCGAAAGGCTGGCCAATCGGATGCCCGGTTTCGAGCAGGTAAGGATAATCGGGAAATGGCTCATCCTTAAACAAAACCTTATTTTTATTGTAGGTAAACACCAGTCCGAAATCCATTAGCAGGCTGCCTATTTTTGGGCGGTAATTAAACGTACCTTCTACCCCCTGGTTCAAAACACGTCCGAGGTTATCTTTGGGCAAGCCGACACCCAAAATTGCCGACACCGAGTTGCGGTTGATGAGCTGATCGAACCTGATGTTTCTATAGTATTCTACGGTTAACGCGAACTTGCCCTTTAAGAAATTAGATTCCAAACCGAGGTTAAACTCTTTATATTTTTCCCAGGTTACATCGGCATTGCCCAGTGTACCCTCCGAATAGCCTTGATAAGACACCGGACTTACGCCAAACTGATAGGTGCTTGAGGGATCGTACTGCTGAATGTACAGGTATTTGTTGCCATCTACAACATCAGAACCAACAAGGCCGTAGGATGCCCTGAGTTTGATAAAATCGATAAATTTTGCCTTTTCCTTTATAAAATTTTCTTCTGAAATGTTCCACGCTGCAGATACGGCGGGGAAATAACCGTAGTGTTTTAAAAACCGGTCGGTTCCGTTGTAGGCACTGTTAAAATCGATTAAATATTTACGTTTATAACCATAACCCACCCTTAAACTATAACCACGATAGTTTGCTGGCAAAAAGGCAAGATCGCTGGTTGTGTTTTGGTTAAATACCGCAAGCGCATTTACATTATGATTGCCGAAATCTCTGTTATAATTCAATATTCCCTGTAAGGTAACCGATTTGTAGGCCGAACCGGGCCTGCTGATGAGCGTAAGCGGCGAAAGCACATAACGTGGCGTTCCGGGTTTCATGGCATAAGTATCGGTTGTTGGGTTGTATCTATACGCAGGTGGATCGTCGAACCGTTGCAGGCCCCGCTCAAGCCTGGTGGTACTGGCATACGCCACTTTGCCATTAAACGATAAGCCCTGGGTAAGAAAATCGAGTTTCTGGGTTCCCTGCACCAAAATGTTAAAATCGGTACTGCGCTCGCGGTTGTAGCCCTGCGTAGCCAGCCTCGAATTAATGGTAGGCAAATAATCGGCGCCCAACGATTTCGGGTTGTAAGAATAGCTTCCGTTTGGATTTAAAACCGGCGCAGCATAGGGCGAAATTCGATTGTATTGATAAATCTCGCCAAGCAAACCGCTGTTTGCCCTTGGCGAATTGATATCGCCGAACCTGCCCGTTAAATCGATCCTTAAATCGAGCGTCTTTGTCGCTTTTAAATCGAGATTTGTTCTGAAGTTGTATTTGTGATAAAAGAAGTTGCTGTTTACCTCGCTCTGCGGACCCGAAAAGTCGCGTACCGATCCATTTTGTGTTAATGCACCGCCAGAAATAAAATACCTCACATTTTGAGTACCGCCCGAAATATCGATGTTGGTATTTGCCTGTAACGAATAGGGTTTAAAAACGACATCGTACCAGTTTACATCGGGGTGGCCGTAAGGGTCTTTTCCGTTATTAAAAAAGTCTAAATCTGCCTGTGTAAAATCGGGCTGCAACCCATCGTTTCTAAGCGCTTCGTTTCGCAAGAGTGCCGTTTGATAGGCATTTAAAAAGGTAGGCGTTTTTACCGGATTCTGCACGCCGCCTTCTATCCTGAAGTTTACGATCGGCTTGCCCACCTCGCCTCTCCGCGTTTGCACTACCAGTACGCCGTTGGCGCCCTTAATACCATAAATGGCCGTGGTGGCGGCGTCTTTAAGTAAAGAGATGTTCTCAATTTCATTAACGTTTATTTGCGAAAGTTGCTCGTAGGTGTATTCAATATCATCAACAATAATCAGCGGTCTGTTACCAGCACTGTTCAGCGAGCTAATTCCCCTGATTTGAAAATCGGATGCATCTTTGCCTGGCTGTCCCGACCGCTGTTGAGCGGTGAACCCCGGTAAGCGGCCTTGCAGCGTATTCTGAACGCTCGATGTTGGAACGTTTCTGATTTTTTCGGCAGAGATGGTACTTACCGAACCGGTACTGGTAATTTTCGTTTTGTTCGAAAACCCCTGAACAACTACTTCATCTAAACCTTTACTTTCAGTTTGCAGATACGTATCAGCCAAAACATCGCCTGTAACGGCTATTTCCTGGGTTTTGTATCCGATGCTTCTTATAATCAGCACATTCGATTTTCCGCGTAATACCAGTACAAATTTTCCATCGGCGTTTGTGCCCGCGGCGTTATTTGGTACGTTTTTTTCTGTTACCGTGGCACCGGGTATTGGGCCCTGGCTATCGCGTATCGTTCCGGTAACCCTTTGCTGGGCGTAAAGCATAAACGGCACTGCAAGGAAGGATATAAAAAGTAGAATTATTTTTTTCATCATCGTATTTTTGATGGTTTAATTGTTGAGATCGATGTTAAATTACCAGCCTGGGTTTTGCACCAGGTTTCCGTTCCTGATGAGTTCGCTATTGGGTATCGGGAAGAGATATCTATTAGCCTCTCCGAAATTTACCTGCTGTACATCCTTCGTTTCATAAGTAACCAAACCAGCGTTCGACCGTAATATTTTCTGCCCGTGCAAGGTGCCCGTAAGTACCTGCTGAGCAGTTAACCACCTTCTGATGTCCCAAAAATGATGCTCCTCAAAAGCAAGTTCAATTCGCCTTTCGTTTCTGATTACCTTCCGCATTTCATCTTTAGTCATGTTATTTTTCAAACCATAACCATAAGTTGTGGGCTGTGTTCCATTTTCAATAATCTCTGCCCGTTTTCTGATTTGAACAATGGCATTGTACACCTCTGCTGATGGCGCATCCAAATATTCGTTTTCAGCTTCGGCAAAGTTTAATAACACCTCTGCATACCTAAAAAAGTTAAAGTTGTGATAAGTGTTGCCGTAGTTGCCGGCGGTTTCATAATCGCCCATAAACTTACGCAGGTAAAAGCCTGTTTTAGTCTGCTGAACACCTGTACCCGGTTTACTTAAGCCGCCCTCGAACGTTTGCACCTGCGTGTTTAGCCACTGTTTACCATCGTAAAAAATGGTAGCATCGAACCTTTTATCGCGGTTTAAATAGGGGTTGTTAACATCGTAGCCTGTAGGGTTTGTAATCGAAATCGGATCTTCGTTTATTGGTTTACCGTTTATCGTCAAAAATGCATCAACAAATTCTTTCGTCGGGCTGGTTCTTCCGTTTCCGGTCGGGTTGCCCAGGCCAATTGGCCCGTTTGCTATTTCAACTGAATTGCCTGCACCACCGTTTCGCGAGAAAATAACTTCGGGGCTCAGTTGTTTAATAAAGGCATCTTTAAATTTGGGCTCTAAAGCGAATTTTCCGTAAGTTATTATGGCTCTGGAAGCATCAGAAGCCCTTTTCCACCTTTCTTTTGAATATTCGGTATAACTTGATAAGCCTTGTTGTGCCGCAGCACCGCCAGGCAGGCCAGCATCGCCGTTATGGTTGTACAATGGGCTTGCAGCGTACAACAGCACCCTTGCCTTTAAGGCCAGTGCAGCACCTTTGGTTATCCTGCCAAAGTTGCCTGCATCAATAGGATCGGCCCTTAAGCTATCGGCCGCGGTATTGCACTCACTTACAATATATTCTACGCAATCGTTAAAAGTATTTCGGGGTATAAGTACATCTTCGCTGGTAATATCTTTTACCGAATTGCCAACCAACGGTACGCCCGCATACCTTTTTACCAGTTCGAAATAGAAAAA
>Ga0308165_1002160_pt1 | contig 24605 bp, 23 predicted proteins | sample PhyWR2_FD_201032 | JGI IMG/M metagenome (GOLD analysis project Ga0308165, IMG submission 201032) | Phyllosphere microbial communities from UC Gill Tract Community Farm, Albany, California, United States - DLSLW.R2 | ecosystem: Host-associated > Plants > Phyllosphere > Unclassified | place: USA... | reverse complement strand
CCGGTAAACGGTAATGAAAATTGTTTTAGTGGGTTCAAAGTACTGTAAAATTTTAGCCTGCAAATGTAGGGATAAAATAATTAGATTAAAAATGTTTTTTAAAAATTGTTGGCGTTAATCGGACAGGTTTTCAGAATGTTAATCGATTTGGTAATTTTTTGAAAATGAGTTTCAATACATTTATTGGTAATCTTCTTAGTCATGATTTGTAATCCCCGACATAGAATAAAGAATTTTTATTTATTTAGTGGAATGTAAAATCATAAGTTTATTGAAGCGAAATTGTAAACCCGACCAACAAATTATTGATCAGCCAATACCATTTCCTTGTTATTTCTGCTCCATTCGCTCCATGAGCCAACATAAAGCTTAGGAATTGGTAAGCCTGCGTAATCCATAGCCAATAGTGTATGGCAGGCTGTAATGCCTGAGCCACAATGTACAATTACGTTTTCTGGTTTAACCAGAGCCAAAGCCTCAGTGTATTTCTTTTTCAAAATTTCAGGGTCAAGGAAAGCGCCATTGGCATCTAAATTTTCGGTGTAAGGAATGTTAGCTGCGCCAGGGATATGCCCTGCAATTAAATCGATAGGCTCTGTAAGCCCTGCAAAACGGTTTGCATCGCGCACATCAATTACAATATAATCGTCGGTTTTAGCAACTCTTTCAACTTCATCTATATCTGATAATGGTAAGTTCCAGGCTGCGATTTCATATTTATCGACAGATTTTGGAATTTCCACTTTATCAGTAGTCGGAAAACCAGCTTTAACAGCCGCCTGGAAGCCTCCGTCAATTACCTGTACTTTTTCATGACCAATAGATTTTAGCATCCACCAAAGCCTCGCAGCCGCATTGCCACCATTTTTATCGTCGTAAACAATTACACGACTGCCTTTTGTAATACCCAGCTGCTGTAAAACAGTAGAAAATTGCTCGAAAATTGGTAAGGGGTGTCTGCCACCAGAAGCATAATCACCAATATTTGCTAAATCTTCATTTACATCGGCAAAAAGTGCACCCGCCAAATGTTGTTGGTCATATCTCGCTTTTGAGCCGGCGCTTGCATCAATAATCACGATTTCATCGTCTTGATTTAACCAGGTTAATTCTTCTGGTTTTATGATAGGTGATAATTTCATTCTTGAATCTTTAAATCAAAGATAAATAAATTTGAAGTTAAGGTTAGATAAAGTACAGCTAGCTAATAATTGCAGGTTATCAATTCCTTTTAACATCTCTTAATAGTGCCCATAGCCCCAAAACTGGTCCAACAGCCAAAACCATATAAAGATAATGCGGATTCATTTCTCTTGCCAAAAGATTAATGACCTGGATGCTAATAATTGTGATGGCAAAACCGATACAATTTACCAATGTTAATGAAGTTCCTCTTAAACTTGCCGGTGCATGTTTAGCAATCAACGAAGAAAACAAAGGTGAATCTGCTGTACCCGCTAAGCCCCAGCAAAATAAAAAAATAATGAAAGGATATAAAGTGCTGCTGAAAAGTAAAACAGGCGTAAGCAGGCAGCATAATCCGGATATTGCCAAAGCAATGGTGGCGATGCGTTTAGCACCGAATTTTTGGGATAGTAAGCCGCCAATCATGCATGATAAACCGCCTGAAGCAATAACCAAAAATGAAAAAAGCGGAATATTTAGTGTATTATTTGGGTGTTTGCTGTTAAAAAGTAACAACATACCTGGTAAAAAAGCCCAAAAGGTATACAATTCCCACATGTGCCCAAAATAACCAAAAGCTGCCGAGCGGAAACCTTGATTTTTGAAACCATCAAAGCAGGAGCGGAAATTAAATTTTTGTCCAACCGTTCTGAAAGGGCCATTAGGAACCAAAATGAATATCGCTAATGCACCGGTTACCGATAGGGCTGAAGTAACAAAAATAACATAGTGCCAAGGGAAACTTGCGGTAAAAGTTTTCAGCAGGTGTGGAAAAGCGGTTCCGAAAACTAAGGCGCCAACTAAAAAGCCTAGTGATTTTCCTAATCCGTCCTTATAATAATCTGAAGCAATTTTCATCCCAACGGGGTAAATGCCTGCAAGCATAAATCCTGTTAAAAATCGGAAAAGCAATAGTAAGCGTACATCTGCTAATTCTAAACAGATACCCAGGTTAAATAATGCTGCTGCAATTCCACAGATGAAGAACACTTTTGAGGGTGAAAATTGATCGGATATGGCAAAAATTGCAAAAACTAAGGTTCCACTGATAAAGCCAAATTGTACCATGCTGGTAAGATTGGCCAACAAGTTAGTTTCTGCAGGAAAATTTTTAGTGATATCGGGTAGTACTGCATTTCCAGCAAACCACAAAGATGTACACAGAAACTGCGCGATAACTATTGTTGGGAGAATGTGGTTGTTTTTTTTAGTGCTGCTCATTTTGATTTGATGCACAATTTTAACTAAAATAAAACGGATAGTAGTGGAAATACTTTTTGATATGGTGCTTCAACATGCCCAGCATAAAAAGACTGAAACGATAGGAGGACTTTCAGAACCGATGGAACACAAAAACTTGCTTTACAAAAAAAGAGTTCACCCATCTAAACCCTTTAGTTTATTGGGGCCGTGGTGGGGTGTATGAAGTCGGACGTGGTTATTGCATCCTATCGTCCATCTCCTTTGGTCTTTCAGCTTTAATCTTTCTACTCTTTACAAACCTTTTACCTTAAGAAGCATCATCTTTAATATCGAACTGAGTTTCTACAACCTTACCGCCCGAACGCAACTGATTGGCCAACATTTCTTCCTGCTCTCTACGGTTTTTTACAATGTGGATGGCGGCAAATAATGCCTCTGTAAATGAAGTTGAATCAGCGAGGTCTTTACCTGCAATATCGTAACCTGTTCCATGATCGGGAGAGGTACGCACAAAGTTTAAGCCTGCAGTATAATTTACACCATTATGAAAAGCCAAAGTTTTAAAGGGAATTAATCCCTGATCGTGGTACATGGCCAAAACCGCATCGAATTGTTTGTAGCTGCCATTGCCAAAAAATCCATCAGCAGGGTATGGCCCGAAACATACAATCCCTTTATCGTAAGCATCCTGTATGGCGGGAGTTATAATTTCAGCTTCTTCTGTGCCTAATAATCCGTTATCGCTGGCATGAGGATTTAAGCCCAGTACAGCAATTTTTGGTTTTTCAATCCAGAAATCTTTTTTCAAACTTTCATTTATCAGCTTCAATTTACTCATGATTTTATCTTTTGTAATGGCTGTTGGAACATCTTTTACAGGGATATGTCCGGTAACTACCCCAACTCTTAAATTTTCACTAATGAGGAACATCAGCACATCTTTACTGCCACTTTTTTCCTGTAAGTATTCGGTGTGGCCCGGAAAAGCAAAAGTATCTGATTGAATGTTATGTTTATTAATAGGAGCGGTAACCAAGGCATCAATATCTCCGTTTACCAGATCGGCAGTTGCACGCTCTAACGATAAAAGTGCGTATTTACCTCCTGTTGGCGTAATCTGCCCCAACTCAATTTTGACATCTTCTTCCCAGCAATTTATCATATTGGCTTTTTTAGGCTGCGCCTGGTTGGCCTGATTGATTACATTAAAACTAAAATCGCCCAGATTGTTTGCTTTTCTATGGAAAGACGAAACCTTGGTATGGCCATAAACAATTGGTGTGCAATAATTTAAAATAGCAGGGTTGGATAATGTTTTAATGATTACTTCTAAACCAATGCCGTTCACATCGCCTATACTAATGCCAATTTTAAGTTTATCGCTCATAATTACTGGAAAATTTTAGCGCAAATTACTGATTTTCGATTAAACAGGTGCTTACCGGATAAAAATTAGTTATTTTGTATAAAATAGAGTAGCCACGGAAACACCGTTTATACGGAAAGAAAATAGGGTCATCCTATCTTTCATTGCATTTTTTCTGTGCCTCAGTGGCAAAATAAAGCATAAAGATGAGTTTAGTTAAAGCGAAAAAACACTTAGGTCAACATTTTTTAACCGATAAAGGCATTGCCAACCGTATTGTAGAGGCTCTGGTGAACACGGATAAATATAACCAGATTCTAGAAGTTGGCCCTGGTATGGGAATCCTGTCTGATTTTTTGCTGCAACGTAAAGATTTAGAAACTTATTTAATCGATATTGATACCGAATCTTTCCATTTTCTGAATGAAAAATATCCTCAGTTGGGCGATCGCCTGATTAACGGTGATTTTTTAAAGCTCGATTTTGATGCTATATTCCCTGGTCAGTTTGCCATTATAGGTAATTTTCCATACAACATCTCTTCTCAAATTCTATTTAAGATTTTAGATAACCGCAACAAGGTGGTAGAAATGGTTGGTATGTTTCAAAAAGAGGTTGCACAACGTTGCGCGGCACCTGCGGGCAATAAAGAGTATGGCATTTTAAGTGTATTTCTCCAGGCTTATTATAAAATCGAATATCTTTTTACGGTTAAACCGGGTACATTTAATCCACCACCAAAGGTACATTCGGCAGTGGTCCGTTTAACCAGAAATGAAGTGGAGACTTTAGATTGTGATGAAAAATTGTTCTGGCGTGTAGTAAAGGCAGGTTTTAACCAACGAAGAAAAACTTTGCGCAATGCGGTTTCGGCAGTGATGCCAAAAGATAAAATGGACGATCATATTTACTTCGAGAAACGTGCCGAGCAATTAACCGTGGCTGATTTTGTGGCTTTAACTCAGCATGTGAGTAAGCTGATGGCTGTATAATATTGTAATCCTCATCCTCAGAAATAAGTTAAAAAACAAATAAGTTAGAATAACAGGTTTGGGCAAATCGTTACTTCCAACTCAATGGATTCGTAATACAATAAACTTAAAGATTCCCGTCTGATTGGGAATTACAACCAATTTTCTCGCCTGTGTTTTCTTGCAAATCCGTGATTATTTTCATTGAATTTCTACCTTCCTTTGCGACATATTTCAAACGTCATGGTTAATTACAGCGAAATTTTCAGCGAGCAGGGAATGGATTATCAAACCTATCGTGCATTGGTCGATCAACTTTTGTTGGAAGGAAAGGCAACTGGAGAAGTAAGTTACGATTTGCACTACACTAAAATGAATGTGCAAAGGATGAGCCGCGTGGATAAAACGATTAGCTTAAATGATGAACTAACATCAACAGTTAATCAGCTTAAAGAAAAGTATAAATTTTTAGTCATTACAGAGGGTTGGTGCGGCGATGCTGCGCAGATTATTCCAATTTTTAATAAAATTGCTACTGCATCATTGGGTAAAATAGATTTGAAATTTGTTTTACGCGATAAAAACCTTCCATTAATTGATGCGCATTTAACAAATGGAGGAAGAGCTATTCCGGTTTTAATTGTATTAAATGAATCGGCAAATCAAGTTTTGGCAACTTGGGGTCCAAGACCACAAATTTTGCAGGAGCTTTTAAAAGAGTGGAGAAAAGAAAGTACTGATATGCCTATTTTGGCAGAAAAACTTCATGGCTGGTATGCAAAAGATAAAACGCAAACTACACAAACCGCATTAAACGAGCTTTTAAAAGGGCTTGAGGTTTAATTAATCTTCAATTGATTTTAAAACAGCTTCAAGTTCTTTCTCTGAGATAGAATCCTGGTCTGATTTATCATAAATAGATAAAAGATAAATTCTTTTATTAACGATACGTATTTTAGTGATTAACCTAGCGCCACCGGATTTGCCTTTTCCTTTACTGGAAATGGCTATTCTAATTTTATAACAATCGCTACCGATAGGACTGCCCTGTATTGGGTTTAACTTTAGATTTTCTACAAAAGCAATGACATCACTTTTGGCCGACTTGTGTTTTTTACAGAGTTTCTTAAATTCTTTATTGAACAGGGATGATGTAAATACATCAAATTTCATTTATTAAATCCTCAAACCTTTTTAATTTAATCTTTCCTTGTTCAGCTAATTCTGTTTCTTTATAAGCATTTGCTAAATCATTGAGGTATTCATCATTTGATTGCTCAATGTTCTTAATTTTAATTCCCTTAATGTTCTTCAATGTTTCCAAAATTGAAAAAGCATTATCATCTTTTATTTCTAATGTAACTTGCATAGCTTTAATTACTTATCTAAAGATAGCGATTTATTTCAACAAAAATTCATGTTTAATCAACAGAAACAGTTAATCCTTCTTGCTGTAAAATTTTGCGGTAAACTTCCATTTCCGTAAATGATCCTTCTAAAACGGGGCATTTTCCGTCATTATGCACTTTCCATGCAATTTTTTCGGCCTGCGATTCGTTATAATCCAAATATTTCATCATACAATAAATCACATGATCGAAAGTATTGATATCATCATTCCACAAAATAAGGCGATGTACAGTTTTTAGGGAAGTTAAAATTTCTTCGAGCGTAAAGGTCTCTTCTTTGGTTTCTGTAGACATGGTGCAAAAATAAACAATAATTTATAAGATTTGACCTATTGGATATTAGATTTTAGGATATTATATTGGATCTCATCTCTCAAATCTCGCCGCTCATATCTTTTTTAATTAACTAACTTTGTTTAACCAAAATATAAATACTCAACATGCACCAGTCTAAAATTGCCGGAATAGGTTACTATGTTCCGAAAAATATATATACCAACGATGATTTAAGCCGTTTTATGGATACCAATGATGCGTGGATCCAAGAGCGTACCGGTATAAAAGAACGTCGTTTTGCCGACCGCAATGAAGAAACCACCACAACAATGGGCATAGAGGCTGCTAAAATTGCCATTGAAAGGGCTGGAATTACCGCAAAAGATGTCGATTTTATAGTTTTTGCTACCTTAAGTCCTGATTATTATTTTCCTGGATGTGGTGTATTGTTGCAACGCGAAATGGGGATGGGTGAGATTGGTGCTTTGGATATCAGAAACCAATGTTCGGGCTTTGTTTATGCACTTTCGGTAGCCGATCAGTTTGTTAAAACGGGTATGTACAAGAATGTTTTGGTAGTGGGGAGCGAGAAACATTCGTTTGCAATGGATTTTGAAACAAGAAGCCGGAATGTATCAGTAATTTTTGGTGATGGTGCCGGGGCTGTGGTGCTACAACCTACTAATGAAGCTGGAAAAGGAATTTTAAGTACACATCTCCATAGTGATGGTGCCGATGCCGAAATTTTGGCCATGTATTACCCTGGTTCCCATGCCAATAAATGGCTCAAAGATAAACCAGCTTATCCGGAGCAAGAATTGGGTGGATTATTTATGACACAGGAGATTTTAGAAAGTGGCGCCGCTTTACCTTATATGGATGGGCCATCAGTTTTTAAAAAAGCAGTTGTAAAGTTCCCTGAAGTAATTAAAGAGGCCTTAGCGGCTAACAATTTAACAGAAAAAGATATAGATTTGCTCGTGCCGCATCAGGCAAATTTGCGTATTAGCCAGTATGTACAGCAGTTGTTGGGCTTAAATGATGATCAGGTATTTAATAATATTCAAAAATACGGCAATACCACAGCGGCTTCTGTTCCAATTGCTTTATGCGAGGCTTGGGAAGCAGGAAAAATTAAAGATGGCGATTTGGTTTGTCTAGCTGCTTTTGGTTCGGGCTTTACCTGGGCCAGTGCATTAATTAGGTGGTAACCATAGGTTCGTTATTTAGGGCGAAGTGCAACGAAGTTGAGAATTAATATCGATTCGTGATTTCGATAGATAATTTATTGTGTAAACTTTTCGTGTTAAAGGTTCTTAATGAATTGATGGGCTGCGAGAAGTCGTCATTTCCGCCTGCGCGGAAATGACGACATATTTTATTCTGATGTTTGTTTACTTGAGCGTAGTGGAAGGCCCTAGTTTTGCGTTTTTGGCTTAATAAAATCAGCCAGGTAACTGCACTCTCCTGCTGCAACAGCATAGTAAGGGGTTTTGGCATAATTAAACCCTAGCTCTTTTAAGTAAGGATTATTATAATTCGCCTTAATAAAGTTTCTCCATTTCACATCTTTTTTATCGTAATAGTAAAATGATAGTGGATTAGCATTCATAATAATCTGTTTTTGCAAACATTTGGCCAACATAAACGTGCATTTTGCTTTAAAATCGGCATTTGTGCTTAAAGCCCTCGCTTTTAAATACCAGGCCTTTGCAGTTTGAGCTTTTTTATAATCTCCGTCATATACATACCTGGCCGGGTTACCATTGTCGTAAGATGACCAATCATAACTGATTAAAAACCAACTGTTGCCGAAATATCCTGTTTGATATACAGCATTGGCCATTTTATAATAATAAAGCGCAGCATTTTTTTTGTCGCTAACGGCTAATTTCTGTAAACGGAGCATCTCAGCAGCAAAAGTCTTTTTACTAACAGAAGCCTTGGCGGTTACATATTTCTTAGGGTAATCGTTTATCGTTTCGATAAAAGGATTGGCATACAATTTTGAATTTGATTCAGATCCATACCAGTTTTCAGGGCTAAAATATTTGTATGCTGGCGAAACTTTTGCAAACATTTGAACGGCCTTGTCATATTGGTGTGTACGTAGGTATGTAGTGCCAAATAATTCGTAAAAATCGTCATTTTTAAGTTGGTTTAAGGCCGAAGCCAATAAAGCCGTTACATCATTTCCGGCTGATTTGGTTTTATACACGGCCAATCCCTGCATGCTTTTCGGACTTAAGTTTTTCTGCCAAAAAGCAATACTTTGGTAACTCATATTCTGAAAAAGCGAATTCTCTTTTAATGTTTTATATACTAAATCACCTTTAACCATAGCCAAGGCCGCTTTAGCCGTATCGCCCATGTTTAAATATGCTGGTGCTAGTATTTGTTGGTAAAAATTTCTGGTTGTTCTGCTAAAACGCTTTTCTGCCTCATCGGTATCATAATCGTATTGCCCTTTAGGTTGGGTGTTGTTTTCTGCAAAACGCTTTTCATCAAGCCATTTCAATGTTGGCAATAAATCATTCTCGTTAAAGGGATTTCCTTTTTTGATGTTTTTTGCCTTAATCAGTAAATCTGTAATGCGGAATTGATCGCGTAATCTTTCTGGTAATTTATCTGGTTTTAAAATGGCAAGATAATTTGAAGCCATAAAGTCTTTATTCTCCATCCATGATAAATATGCTGCAGTTAAAGTACCTAGTTCTGGTTGTGGATATTTTTTTTCGGTGGCCAGTTTTACTGCAAAGTTTCTGATTTCATTTAGCCGCTTTAAGTTTACCGTTTTTAAACTGTCTTTATATTTAGGATTACCATTATCCGAAAAATAATAGTTGTAACCAACCTTGGCAATATCGTTCGCCTCAATTAAATCTTGCTCCAGTTTATTTACCTCGCGTACCAGCAAAGTGCCGTTTAATATACTTTTTGGTTCGTACTGATAAACCTTATTTAAACTTTCCAAACCCGAATCGGTATTGCCAAACCCGTTTATGGCCCAAATATTGGCTTTTTCATTATTCGTTTTGGCATATTTTAATGCACCATTAACTGGCGAACTGGTATAATAATAATTTTTATAAGCCTGTACCCTGCGCTCCGGATTGCTTGCAAAAACCTTTGAGAATAAAAATGCAGACTCTTCAGGATTCCCCAATCTTCGGGTAGATCCTGCGTAAAGTGCCAGTGCCCAGCCTTTAACCGCACTATTAACCTTACTGGTTTTAATGTATTTATCGTATGTAGATTTACTTTCAGTATGATAACCAGCAAAATGAAACATTCGCTCAGCCTGGTAGGCATAACGTAATTTCAGGAAATCGTCTTTTTCATCTTCCGTCAATTTTAATCCTTCTTTAGCCTTTGATTCCATTGTAATGGTATCACGTGGTTTTGCATCCCAAAGGCTAAATTCAACATCGGCCAAAGGCTCACAGCTTTTGGCAAACAGGTAATACTTTAAAGATTCTTTACGTTTGCCTAGGGCCTGGATAAAACTGTTTTGTTGTAAACTATCTGGTAGTTGCGAAACATTACCATTAAAGCTGATCAATTTTACATTGGTTGCGCTATCTGTTTTATACATAACTTTTAGCACATCATCTTTTTTTACACTCAGGTATCTGGCCCATTCGCGGCTGTTAATATCTGACTCACTTTCTACATCCGTTTCACTGTTCAGGTAAACCATTTGGTTATAAGCAAATGGAGCATATTCATCACCTTCAACATTATTGTGAAAGTAAGTAATGTAATAATCATAGGGATCTATCTCGCCACCACAGGCAAGATTTATGGCAATTTCGCCGAAAAATGCAATCAGGAAGATACTAAAAATTAGCGATAATTTTTTGAAGGTTTTCATTGGTAAAATGTTTTAATAGGTCGGTGTCTAAATGGTAGAAAACAAGATTCCGGTCTTTAGGGCTTAAATATCGGGATAAAAATTTGGAGGTAACAAGTAAATCTTCCGCAGAAATTTGTTCCCATCTTACCACATCTCCCTGTTTTAATCCGGCGGTTGGATAGTCAACCAATAAATCATAAAGAATGGAATTTCCTCTTTGCTTAAAAAGTTTTTTATCTTCAATTTGTGTTTTGCCTATCCGTTTGGAGATACCAGCGTACTGCTCTTTCCTAAATACTACTGCCCACTCAAAAACCGGTAGGGCAACATCAAGTGGCAAAGGATAATGCTCAAGAAAATCTTTTAGGTAAAGATCCATTTCATGCTGATCCAATATCGAATTTTGTTGGCCATACTTACGCAGATTACCCATGTTGTAGCACATTAAAATGGCTTTTTCTACTGGAGGTACACCACTTGATACCAAATTTTTAACCTGATGCAAGCGAAGGGTAACCGAAATGTTTTTATCTTTTAGCAGCGCATTGGCCTTTAACTGCTCAAGAAATTTAAAATACCGGTTTCTTGTGCCTTTTGTCCAGTCGCAATCAATCTGCAGTTCCTGGTAGTTTTGTTTGCCTGCCTGTCTTACTTTAGCAGCTACAAATTTTGCAATCCGATCGGCCATTACAGCAGTTTGTATTGTATCAATCTTATTAAAAACGTTGTTAACAATAAAAACAACAGGTATAATATTAACCGTTTTAGGTAGCGGATCAGAAAATTTAATTGGCGAAACGGGTACCGGCAATTGTAAATCAGGATTAAAATCTACATCCATAATCCGCACATATAAAGATTGTGCTTTAAAATGATCGAGATAGGTAGTTTCTGCTTTTCTGTTATGATAATCTGTTTTCCAATAATAAAATGTAGGGTGCACTGTTGATTTTTGCTTACATCCAAAGATGAGAAATACAGAAATCACTAAAATACTTATCTTGCGCATATCAATTTTATTGAGGCAAAAGTAGTATAAAATGCGAGCAGTTTTACAAAGAGTTACACAGGCAAGTTGCACGGTTGACGACCAGATAACAGGGGCAATTGAAACCGGATTTTTGGTGTTATTAGGTATTGAAGATGCCGATACCTTAGAAGATCTGGATTGGCTGGCACAGAAAATTATCGGCATGCGTGTTTTTGGCGATGAAAACGGATTAATGAACAAAGCCCTTGCCGATGTAGGTGGTGATATTTTACTCATCTCTCAGTTTACATTATTCGCATCTACTAAGAAAGGAAACCGACCAGGTTTTACAAAGGCGGCCAAACCAGATGTGGCCATTCCGCTTTATGAAAAAATGATCGATAAACTTTCTGATTTGTTGGGCAAGCAAATTAAAACGGGTGTTTTTGGTGCAGATATGAAAATTGCCTTACTAAATGATGGTCCGGTTACGATTATGATTGATACGAAAAACAAAGAGTAGCACATTATTTATTTTAACAACCCAATTACTTGTAGATAAAACAGTTATGAAAAATAACATGAATTTTGGAAAGTTAAAATCCAACGCTTTGGATTTAGGTGTACTTGTGTTCTTTGTTATTTTAAAACTGGTTTTACCCTTTCTCCTTGTTAATGCGGCGTACAGTTTGCATCGCGATGAGTTTTTGCATTTAGATCAGGCAAATCATTTGGCTTGGGGTTTTCAGAGTGTACCTCCGGTAACCTCCATATTTGCGTTGATTATTAAATTTTTGGGTGGGAGCGTGGTGTCCGTCCGTTTGGTTTCTGCCAGTATCGGAGCGGCAACCCTGGTATTAAGCTGGAAAATTGTAGATGCGCTAAACGGTAATTTATATGCGAAAGTGTTGCTCGCAATTGCTTTAATATGCAGTGCAATTGGACGGTTAGATTTACTTTTTCAACCAAATGCTTTCGATATTTTAAGCTGGACGGCTGTTTATTACTTTTTAATCAGGTTTTTTAATACAAAAGAAAACAAATTCCTCTATTTTACAGGCATTGCACTTGGGCTTGGCTTTTTAAATAAATATAGTATTCTATTTTTAGTTGCAGGTTTAATTCCCGCTTTGTTAATTTCGAAACAAAGGCAGGTTTTCAGCAATAAAAACCTCTATTTGGCTACTGTGCTGGCTTTACTAATAATGCTACCCAATCTTATTTGGCAATATTCACATCATTTTCCGGTTGTGGGACACATGAAAGAATTGGCGGCAACCCAGTTGGATAAAATTAACCGGATTGATTTTTTGAAAGAGCAGCTACTCTACTATTTCAATGTTATTTTTATTGTTTTAGGCGGAATAATTGCGCTATTGTTTTATAAACCCTTTGCTGCTTACCGATGGATAATTTTTAGCTTTATAATTTCAATTTTCTTGTTTACCTGGTTCAGGGCAAAAGGGTATTATGCTGCGGGATTGTATCCTGTAATTATTGCGGCTGGCTGTACTTGTTTCAGCTTTATTTTTAACAATGGCTGGAAAAAATATCTTAAAGCATTAATTGTCGTTTTACCCATTATACTGTTTAGCCTCACCATGAAATTCGCTTATCCGGTATTAAGCCCGCAACAGATTATAGCCCAACATGATAAATTTGCCAAAATCGGCATGTTGCGTTGGGAAGATGGTTTACAGCACGATCTTCCTCAGGATTTTGCTGATATGCAAGGCTGGAAAGAAATGGCTGCCCTAACCGATATTGCTTATGCAAAGGTTAAAGATAAATCGGCTGTGTTGGTTCGTGCAGATAATTATGGAGAGGCCGGAGCCATCAATTACTATTCGAAGTTTAAAAACATCAACGCTGTTGCCTATAATGCCGATTACCTGTACTGGTTTAAAATGGAAAAACCGGTTAAACATTTGATTTTAATCAGAGAACCAAATGAAGAGGACCCGCAACGTAAAAAAGAGCAGCCCTTTTTTGGTAAGATTACCAAAATTGGAGAGGTAAGTACACCCTATGCCAGAGAAAAAGGCGCAAGCGTTTTTTTACTCGAAGATGCCAATATTGATATTAACAGCAGAATAAAAGCAGAAATAGAAGAAGAAAAAAATGACCATTAACGAAGCACAGGAAACAGTAGACCATTGGATTAAAACCACAGGAATCCGTTATTTTAACGAACTCACCAATACCGCAATCCTTATGGAAGAAGTAGGGGAAGTAGCCCGCATTATGGCCCGGAAATATGGCGAACAATCTTTTAAGAAAAGTGATGAAGAAGTAAACCTTGCCGATGAAATGGCCGATGTAATGTTTGTTCTAATCTGTTTGGCCAACCAAACCGGTATCAACTTAACGGATGCGCTGGAAAAAAATTTAGAGAAAAAAAGTATCCGCGATGCTGACCGGCATAAGAATAACAAGAAGATAAACCCCTAAATTACCTAAGGTAACTTTATATTTTTTGTGGTTTAAGCCCTTTTAGGAGGTTGGAGGCACAAATTCCATTAAGGTACGATAAGCTACAAAGCGGTTTTTGTATCTTTCGTTTAACTCTGCCTGCAAAGCCGGAGCAAATATTTCTTGGTATTGGTTGTAATTATCAAGTGTTTCTGCAACGTATTGTGCACAATAAGTTACCCCTTCGTTTGGTGAATCTACCACCTTTAATAAACGGTGAGAAACAAACAATTCTGTAGCCATAACCTTCGGGATATGAATATCCTGCATCCATTGTAACCAATCTTCAGCAGCTGCTTCATCAAGTATCAGCGTAACATTATATAAAAACATATGCAAAGATAATTAATAAATAACCGTTAAAAAATCAATGTTAGCTGTTTTTATTCTTTTAAGTGCTAATAATCAACTAAATTTGCAGGCCCTATTGTTGAAGCATGATACGAAGTAACGACTCTCAAAAAATTGATAATTCGACGCGAAATTACATTTACACAGGTTACCTAACGGCAATTTTTGGTGGGATCCTTGGCCTTGTTATTGGCTGGGATCTGATGAAAAAGAAAAGAACCGTAAGTACCGGAGAAAAAGTTTTCTCTTATTCGCTGTCCGATCGGCAACATGGTGCCAGGATATTAATTTTGGCCGGAATCTGCTTCATTTTGTTGTTAACACTAACTATTATCGCATTAGATGCATAGTTAACATTTGTATCTAAATGATAACCATTACCACATCATCCACAATAATAGACCTTGAAGGAATTCTTAAACTTCAAAAACAAAATCTAAAACAAGATTTAACCGCTGATCAAAAAAAGGAACAAGGTTTTGTTACCGTTTCGCATTCAATTGATGATCTGGAAAAAATGCATAAATACGAGCCTAATACCATTGCAAAAGATGGGGATTTGGTTGCTGCTTATGTACTTGGAATGACGGAACAATCAAAAAACGATATCCCAAGACTGGTTGAAATGTACGAAAGCTTTGATCATATTTTATATGAGGAAAAATCCATAGCAGCATATCAATATATCGTAGTTGGCCAGGTTTGTGTAGGGCAGGCCTACCGGGGTAAGGGATTATTTGATCAATGTTATAACGCTTACAAAGATTATTTTAAACCAAAATATGATTTTGCGATAACCGAAATTGCCAGCATAAATTTACGATCGATGAATGCCCACAAACGCATTGGCTTTAAAGTAATTCATACCTATACCGATAATAGCGGAGTAGAATGGAATGTTGTAGTTTGGGATTGGAGACGGTAATTGGTTTTGCGGTGGCCTCATGGCGTAATTTAACCTGGTATAAATAATTAGCCGCATAAAAACCAACAATCAACTAGTGGCTAATAAACTAAGGCCCTATACCCCATCACCGCGTAAATTTCTAAATCTTTTTCTGGCTTCTGCGCTAAACATGCTTCCCGGATAATCAGTGATCAGTTTCTGAAAATAGATTTTTGCCTGAGCAACATCGTTAAGTTTCTTTTCGTAAATATCACCCAGCGTAAAAAGTGCATCATCCGTCCAAATGCCGTCTTTAAAATCTTCAGTAACCTTTTTTAGGATGTCGGCTGCTTTTTGAAAATCATTTGCCTTAATAAAAATCCTTGCTTTGCTCATTAAAATGGCATCAGCCAAACTGTTCTGAGGATAGGCAATTGCAATGCTATCCATTTTTTTTACCGCCCGCTCAGGCAGGTTCCTAAATAAAAGCATTTCTGCATCGGCGTACATTTTTAGTGCATTGCTATCCGCAGGTGTTTGAATGTTATCGTTAATCAATAAACTCAGGTTCAGGGCATCATTTGCAATCAGTTGCGAGGTAGCGGCTTTTAAAACCAGGCATTGGCCATTGCTGTATTCAAAATTACCTTGATAAAAAGAAAGCTTTGCACTTCTAAAACGTGCTTCGTTGCCTACAGTTTGTCCTTCAAACTGTTTACTTACTTGTTCGTACACCAAAAAAGCTTCCCAGGGCTGGTTGGTTAAAATGTAAATGTCGCCAAGATCCAATTTCAACTGGCCAAGTTCCTGATCATTTATCCCGGGCATTTTTATTGCTTCTTCCAGTTCTTTTTCTGCCTTGCCGGGTTGGTTTAAATAATATGCTTGCAGGTTGGCCAGTTTTTTAATCGCAAAAAGTGTGTTCCTGTTCTTCCCATTCTCATCTAATAAAGCCTGGTAATCTTTTGCAAGCAGGTCAAGATCGGCCACGGTATATTTCCCATTTGTGCGCAGGTTGTACCTGGTATTTAGCATTTCAATTTTCGATGGCAGATAATATTGGCTATCCTTTCCTTTCGTTAACAGGTAATCGTAAGCTTTAATGGCTGTTTCATAAGCACCATTATCAACAAAAGTATAAATGGCATTAAATAATGTGCCGCCGTCGGCTTTGGTGCGTTTATCAAAAGCAATCAACTGGCGAAGTGCCATATCAAATTCCTGTTGCTGAATATAATTCCATGTAAGGAGCTGAATGTAAATTTCGGCATCCGGCTCTTTCTGAATTTTTTTTAAAATCGCCGACTGGAAAGTCTGATAATCATTTTTATCTTCAAAAATAGAAGAAAGAACAGCTTCTGCCTGTGGTAAAAGCTGCGGCATGGTGCTCAATGCATCAAGATATTCCTGCATGAGCATGGGCTTATCCTTTTTGAAACGATAAATATTCAGCAGCTCAAAAGTAAAAAGCTGATCATTTCCCATCAGTTTTCTACCTTGTTTAAAGGTTTGGATGGCAAAATCATAATTTTCAAAACGGTAAAAGCTATTGGCTAAATTCCTGATCTTAAACTCATCTTTGGTAAGCTTGCCAATTACTTCGGTAAAAATTTTATTTGCCGCTTGTACATCTCCCTTTTCCTGGTATAGCTTGCCCAATGCTATGGGATAAAGTTCACTCTGCTGATTTTTTTTAATCTCTTTTTTTACAAGTTTTTCAGCCACATCATAACGCTTCAATTTTACTAGCGTATTGAAATAAATATCAAAATAAGCTTCATTATTTGGAATGGCATATAATTTTTCGAGTAAAACAACCGCTTTTTCATAATCTCCATCCTGATAGTATTGAATGGCTAAGGTACTTTCATCGGGTGCAACCTGTTGGTTGGGACGGAAAATCTGTGCGTCGGCCCCAATTGTCAACAATAAGAATAGGATGAAAAGCAAACGGTTCATAAACCCTAAATTATAAGTTTTAAATGTAACATTTTAATACATCTTTAGCTAAAGCACCAATTGATATTAAACGAATTTTAAATGTTACCTGTATTTTATTTTGTAGCTATTTTATAAATACTAAATTGACCCACAACTTATTATTGTATGCATAAGTAACATTGTTGGTGTAAATCGCAGTTAAGTTGTTATGATACTTATTTTTGTCGTCCCGTAAAGGATTTATTTATGCTTAAAAGAGTTTTTCTATTGTTAATGGTTGCATTGATCTGGGCTTGTAAAGGTTCCAACAATGAGATTATTCCTGTAGATGATTTTTTTAAAACGCAGGATAAAGCCTATTACCGCATCTCGCCAGATGGCAAAAGCCTTTCTTACCTAAAACTTCAGGATAAAAAACTCGATCTTTTTGTTGAAGACCTGGCAACCGGAAACAGTATGCAGCTTACTCATTTAAACGGAAAAAGTATCAGTTTTCATTTCTGGACAAGCAATAACGAACTCATTTATTATACCGAAGATGAATCTAAAGAACGTAATTCGGATATTTTTGTGATCAATAAAGATGGCAGCAAACAGGTGCAGTTAAGTGCTAATGAAAAAAGCCGTTTAAGGGTTATTGAAGATCAGCTTATTGATGATAAATACATTATTGTGGCCTCGAATAAACGGGATTCGACCGTTTTTGATGTTTATCGCCTCAACGTACGGAATGGTAAGATGGATATTGCAGCAAAAAATCCAGGAAATATTACCGAATGGATGACGGACAACAGGGGAGTGTTAAAAATTGCTGTTGCAAGCGATGGTGTAAATGAAACGCTGATGTACCGCGAGAACGAAAACCAGCCCTTTGCGCCCGTTATTACCAATAATTTTGAAACCACTTTACAGCCCATCGCGTTTTCAGAGGATCAACCGAATATACTTTATGCCATTTCCAATGTTAACCGCGATAAGAATGCACTGGTTGCACTCGATTTAAAAACCGGGAAGGAAAAACAGGTTCTTTTTGCCAATGATACCCTAAATGTAGTTGATGCTAAATATTCCCGTCCACAAAGGAAAATGCTTTTTGTAACCTGCGAAACCTGGAAAAAGGAAAAGTATTACCTGGATGACAGTACCAGGCTTACTTATTCGAAAATAAATCAGCTTCTGCCGGGCACAGAATGGAAAATTATGGATAAGGATAAGATGGATAAGTTTTTTGTGGTAAGAACATTTACCGATAAAAATCCGGGATCTTATTATTTATATACCGCCAGCGAAAACAAATTAAAAAAGCTTACTGATATTAGTCCTTCCATTAATCAGGAAGACATGAGCAGCATGAAACCCATTTCTTTCAAAAGCCGCGATAGTTTAAATATTAATGGTTATTTAACCCTGCCAAAAAATAGAAAATCAGTCAATTTACCTGTTGTGGTATTGCCACATAACGGGCCCGGTGGAAGAAATAGCTGGGGTTACAACGCCGAAGTACAATTTTTAGCTAACCGTGGTTATGCCGTATTGCAAGTAAATTACCGGGGTTCTACCGGTTATGGAAAATCTTTTTACGCCGCTGGTTTTAAACAATGGAGTGATAAAATACAAGATGATGTTAATGATGGCGTAAAATGGTTAATTGCGCAAAAAATTGCAAACCCAAAAAAAATTGCCATTTATGGTAATGGTTTTGGCGGTTATATTGCATTAAATTGTTTGTATAAAAATCCCGATCTTTATAAATGCGGTGGATCAAATTCTGGTGTAATTAACCTGTTTAGTTACCTTAAAACCATCCCTCCGTTTTTAAAGGCGAATTTGCAGATGTATTACGAAATTGTGGGCAATCCGGTAACTGATACCGATTATATGCGTTTTGCATCACCGGTTTTTCATGCCGATCGGTTTAAATCTCCTGTTTTTATTGCACAAAACCCAAAAGATCCCCGTGTAAATGTAGCAGAAGGCGTTCAGTTTATTAAAGAGTTAAAAAAACGTAATGTTCAGGTTACTTATATCGAAAAAGAAGAAGGACCCAACCCGGTAATGCGTCAACAAGGGCGAACAGCTTTGTACAAAGCTTTAGAAGAATTTTTACAAGAAAACCTAGGTAAGAAATAGGGTATGGCCTTAGATAAAAAAAGTGGTTACCGCAAAAATTTCTCTCTTGGTGTAACCTTTATTGTACTCATTTCCATCCTTTTTATCCTTTCGCTTTTCCTGGCCTTCAACTACAGTAAAAAATCGATTGAGAATGATTTTGTATCCGAAAAAGTAAATGTACTGGAGCAAAGTATAAAGCCCTATAACGACTTTTTTCAGAATAAAATGCCTGAAATTTCTTACTATAGTGGCTACCTCGATTCTTCCACAGCATCGAAGTTTGTAGATACGGTAATGTTAAAATATCCTTTTATCTCAAAGGTTACTTTTTACGATACAGAAGTGAAAAACATGCCCGTTAAAGATGGGATAAATGCAAATCACCTGGGTATTGGCCCGAAATCAATTTTCCAGTTTGGAAAAGGGGTAAAGCCCGATTCTGTAAAACTTTACTCAGAAGATGATACCCGATCTTTTAATGTAGGGAGTGATTTTAACGCAATCGCCATTAAACTCGCAACATTTGTTGAGGATTTAGATACCGCATCAGTACCCACACAGGAAAAATTATTTACAAATTTTTCAATCGTTAATTCCAATGAAAATAAAATTACCTACCTCAATATTCCCAGTCGTGAAGATTTAAGGGTATATAAAGATATGATCAGGCATAAATTAAATCCAAGCCCTGTTTATCAGCAGGATGTAATGGTATTTAATCTTGATGCATATAAAATTAAAATTATAAATACCAGGCCCTTATTGTATCAAACCATCAGGATAGAGCCATTAACTTACGATCCGATTGATACCTCCGACGAAAATATAAACACCGAAATCGCGCTGCCAGGTGCATTTTCTGATTTTAAGCTGTACCTTATATCCTCGAAATCTTACATCAAAAAGGAAATTTTTATTTACTTCATGCCAATTGCTCTGGTACTTCTTTTAGTGTATGGCGTGCTTTTGCTGGTGGCTTTTCTAATTTACCGTAACCTGAACATCAATAGTAAAATGTTTAAGTTGCAGTACGATTTTGTGAACAACCTTACCCATGAGTTTAAAACACCTGTTAGCGTAATTAAAATTGCAGGGAACAACATTAAAAGTGCTACCGCATTAAGCCAGAAAGAGCAGCAGCTTTATGGTAAAATACTGGATGAAGAAGCCGACAAGCTGAATGGTTTGATGAATAAGTTGCTGGCTTTTACACAAATTGAAAATAAGGCAATAAAGCTTAATCAGGAAGAAGTTAATATTGTTGATTTTATAGAAAGCACCATTGAATCGCATACGCTTAAACATCCCGATTTTAAGATGACTTATGAGGTGGTGGGTTTTAAAACCTTTATTACCGATCCGGTGTTAATGGGAAGTTTGTTCGATAACCTGGCAGAAAATGCTTACAAATATTCCAAGCCTGAGCAGAAGAAGCTGCACATTAGTGCAAAACTGATTAAAGGTGTACTTGTTTTCCGTTTTACGGATAAGGGAATAGGTATAGCAGCGTCAGAATTAAACAATATATTTAAGAAGTTTTTCAGAATACAGAATGAATATAATCAAATGGGAAGCGTGGGCTTAGGTTTGGCATTCTGCAAAGAACTGGTTAACTTTATGGAGGGAGAAATCTCTGTAAAAAGCAAAGTAGGAAGTGGCACTGAATTTAAAATTGTATTGCCGTATAACAGTTAAAAAATTTAAAAAATTGAAAGGTTTTAATGCGGTAAGTTAAATTTCCAACATTACAACCTGCATATAACACACATACAAATGTCTAAAGAAGTAAAAATATTAATTGTAGAAGATGATGAAAATCTTCGCTTTCTTGTAGCTCACCGTTTAAAAGCAGAAGGATATATCGTGCTTGAAGCAAATGATGGCGAAGCTGGTGAAAGAATGATTGTTGCCGATCAGCCTGATATTGTTTTATTGGATTGGATGATGCCAGGTAAACAGGGTGCCGAAGTTTGTGAAAATGTGCGCAAACAGGGTTTCGAAAACCTGATCATTATGATGACTGCCAAGGCACAGGATGTAGATAAAATTGATGCTTATAATTTTGGTGCATCAGATTATATCACCAAACCATTTAACATGGATGTTTTAGTAGCCATGTTAGAGAGTAAGGTGAAATTTATTGTAAATAAAGATACTGCTGAAATTCACCGTTTTGGCAACATGGAACACCATCCAAATATCCATACCTTATTTAGAGATGGAAAGAAAATTGAATTAACGATACTGGAAAACCGTATCCTGCTTTATTTCTTACGTAATCCGGGTAAAGTAATTAACCGTGATGAACTGATGCTGGTTGTTTGGGGCTATAACTCTGATGTAAACACCAGAACGCTCGATATGCATATTGTGCGCTTACGTAAGAAGATAGAATTGAATCCGGATAATCCGCAGTTGTTGCAAACTGTTAGGGGCGTAGGGTACCGTTTTAACGCGGGATAAGAGAATGATTGAATGAGTGAGTTTTGAATGATTGAATGTTTTGGGCCTGATGCCATAATATTCAATCATTTATAATTCTAAAGAAATAATAAGTCTGTAACATGCTCAAAATCCATCTATGTTTTCTTGTCATGTTGTTAGTGCTCAGGTAGATACAAGTAAAATCGGGTTGAAAAAAAATATGAAAATTCTACTATTGATGAGGAGTTAAAAAAGAAAATAAGTTCTAATTTTATTTATCCAGATAGCATAGTGCTGGCTCCCTTGCATTTTATAAATACTTTCATTCAATTAGATACAACATTTTTTGAATTTGAAAGCATGTCTGTGGATGTTGAAGTAAAAAGCCATATCCCGAATTGGTATAGATTCTATATCTCTCCATTTAATAGTGAATATAATTATATGATGTTTTATGGAGGTATTCAAACTTATGCGAATGGAAAATCGATCGGGAATAAGAAGGAAGAAGAAATAGGACGGGGTGGCATATTTTCTAGATGGATGGAACGTGATACAGGTGCATTGAAAACCAGTGGATATTATGCCAGCAGTGACGGTGAAGGTGATTTTATCAGTGTAAGAAATAAATTTAGATGGGATAAGGGGACTTACCGCTTAACATTAAAAAAACTAGCTATGTTGCAGGTAAACCGTTAATTGGTTCTTTTACGAAAAAAGATTTAATATTTGCTTGGGGTGAATACGAACATAGCTGGGTTACATACGAAGTTGAAAATCTTGAAACTAAAGAAAAGACAATAATTGGTTCTTTGGCTTTTCCTGGTAAAGTCATTTATGCATCTCCAACCAATGCTATTTTTTTGGAACAATATGGAACTGTGATTAATTTTAGTCACAAAGAATTGCCTTTTGCTAACATCAATTATAGGAAAATACCTCCTATAGATCTGACCGTGGGTAATTTTCAGATAAATGGCAAGCCCAAAAAGCTGCTGAAAGTTGTGACCTATAATAATTTAACGCATCATCCTGACCAAAAGAACATTCCTATGCCCATACCATTACTTTCAACTTCAAAATATGATGAAAAAACAGGAGTTATACATTATTCTGTAGGTAAATTTCAAAGTTGGTCAAATCCCTAGCTTTTTTAATTAATGATTGTATAATTTAAAGTTTAACGCACACCAAAATATTCGATCACCCACTCATTCTAAACTCACTCATTTTTAGTCTAAGCCCTCTTAAAAGTAAAAATAGTTATTTCAGGTAAAACACCAACCCTGCCTGGGTAGCCTAAAAAGCCATAGCCAACATTTACATAAAGCTGTTGTTTCTGCTCCTGGTACAAACCCGCCCATTCTTTATAAATATATTGCACTGGGCTCCATTGAAATTCTTTTAAGCGAACTCCAAACTGCATTCCGTGCGTGTGCCCGCTGAACATGGCATCTATCTGAGGATATTTTTGCAAAACTTCTCCACGCCAATGCGAGGGATCATGACTTAGCAAAAGTTTAACTGGTAAATCATCGGTATCTTTAACCGCCAGTTCCATCTTGCCATATTTAGGAAAACGGCCCATGCCCCAGTTTTCAATTCCTAATATACCAATCTCTTCGCCATCAACTTTTAACCTGCGGTTTTCGTTCATTAACAAATCATAACCCATTATTTTATGCACATCAACCATATCCTTCAGGTTTTTTACCTTAGCAGGCGATGATTCTTTGCCAAAATAATAATCACCATAATCATGATTTCCAAGTGATGAAAATACGCCTAATGGAGCCTTCACTTTAGCAAAAATATCCTGGTAATCTCTTACTTCATTGGTGAGGTTGTTCACCAAATCGCCTGTAAAAAAGATAAAATCTGGTTTTTCGCCCAATAGCATTTCCACGCCACCCTTTACGGCCGTTTTATTGTAAAAGCTTCCAGAGTGAATGTCTGAAATTTGACCCATTGTTATGCCATCAAAAGCCTTAGGCAGGTTCGGGAGGATTAAATTTACCCGTCGCACCTGATAATCGTATGCGCCTGAAATTATTCCCCAACTTAATGAGGTTAAAGGAACAGCCGCCGCTACCAGGCCAGCTTTAACCAGAAACTGAGAACGGGATATAGGTTCTTCTACAGTATCTATACTGTTTTGAACTTCTGCTTTTTTACTTTTTCTAAAAATTTTAATAAATAACCGGCGTAAATCATCCAATACCAGAAATGGCAGCATGGCAAGTTTACAAGCTACCGTTAAAAAGAAAGCCACTAAAATTATGGCCCTTAAAGTGAGGAAAAGGTTAAGGTAAATTCCACAGAAAACACCAAAAATTAAAAGCAGACTATAACTCCAGTATAAAATAGAAAATACCTTGCGGGTATTGGGTTTCCATTTTTTAAAAACGGCAACAATGGCTTTAAAGCAATAAATATCAAATGCAATTATGAAAATGCAGGCAGCAATAATAAAAGGTAATCTTCCCATATGGTCGGGTTATTCGATTTAAATATTAAATAAGGTAGGTTTAATGCGTCTAAATTAAGAAACTGTTTAATTTATATTCAATAATAATTTTGTAGCTGTTAATAATTAGCTGTTTTGCCAATAATTTTGTGACAACTTTTTATATGATTTAAAATTTGCTCACACGTTTGTGACCAAATTTTATGTGACAGAATTTTTTGTCACAATTATTTCTGTCACAAATAAATATTTGTTTCATTTTTCAGTTTAATGATCAGAATTGAATAAATTATCTAAAATCCGTTTAGGGTGATCTAAAAAGGATTTATAAACCCTGTAAACTTCCGATTCCTCATATTTTACTTTCTCAATCTGGTTTGCCGTCATTTCATATATGGTAGCATTCGGGTAGGATAATAAAATTGGAGAATGCGTAGCAATAACAAATTGAGCATTTTTATTTACCAGGCTATTCATTTTAGAAAGCATTGCGATTTGTTTCGTAGCAGAGAGTGCAGATTCGGGCTCATCAAGTATGTAAACGCCATTTTCCCCAAAACGGTTCATAAATAGCGACCAAAACGATTGCCCATGCGATTGCTCGTGCAAGGATATGCCACCATAAGAATCTATAATTTTTGGTCCGCCTGGTTCCTCATCCAGTTTATCTATTTCGCTGGCCACATTATAAAAACTTTCTCCGCGCAGAAAATAAC
>Ga0308165_1002156_pt1 | contig 24628 bp, 17 predicted proteins | sample PhyWR2_FD_201032 | JGI IMG/M metagenome (GOLD analysis project Ga0308165, IMG submission 201032) | Phyllosphere microbial communities from UC Gill Tract Community Farm, Albany, California, United States - DLSLW.R2 | ecosystem: Host-associated > Plants > Phyllosphere > Unclassified | place: USA... | reverse complement strand
GCTGAGCGCACGGACCACGTGTTCCTGGCCCACCAGCTCGGCAAAACGCTTCGGACGCCACTTGCGGGCAAGGACGAGATAGGACATCAGGCCACCGTCTTCCATCGGATGTTCCATTGTGCCACGCCTGTCCAGCCCTCTCGCCCTGCAAACCAGTGCTTGTGTCCTGCCGCTGCGCCCGCTAGAATCTGCGCCCCTGCTGAGGCGTTTGCCGATGGCAGGGATCCGGAGAGGTGTCCGAGTGGTTGAAGGAGCACGCCTGGAAAGTGTGTAAGCGTCTAAACCGCGCTTCGGGGGTTCGAATCCCCCTCTCTCCGCCAGATAACTGAAAAAGGCTGCCCTTTGGGCGGCCTTTTTTATTTATCTGCCTGGGGACGCGAAGTGCGCTGCGCGCGCTTCGCCCCAAACGTTGCTGCGCAACGTTCGGGCCCCTCCCTTCGCCTGCCTCTCCCCGCCCCTGTCGGGGCAGCCCCTCAACAGAGGGGCTTGTTCCTCCAGATATGGCAGTAGATCCCCGCCATGCGTGGATGCGCGCCCGCCCGGGTTTGACGGCCCGCAGGGGTAGAGCCGGACAGCAGCCTTTTTTTATTTATCTGGCTGGGGACGCGAAGTGCGCTGCGCGCGCTTCGCCCCAAACGTTGCTGCGCAACGCTCGGGCCCCTCCCTTCGCCTGCCTCTCCCCGCCCCTGTCGGGGCAGCCCCTCAACAGAGGGGCTCGTTCCTCCAGATATGGCAGTAGATCCCCGCCATGCGTGGATGCGCGCCCGCCCGGGTTTGACGGCCCGCAGGGGTAGAGCCGGACAGCAGCCCTTTTTTATTTATCTGGCTGGGGACGCGAAGTGCGCTGCGCGCGCTTCGCCCCAAACGTTGCTGCGCAACGTTCGGGCCCCTCCCTTCGCCTGCCTCTCCCCGCCCCTGTCGGGGCAGCCCCTCAACAGAGGGGCTTGTTCCTGCAGATACGGCAGTAGATCCACGCCATGCGTAGATGCCTCGGCCCGGTCGCATCGACTACCCGCCCGTGGTCGAGCTTGGCGGCACGCCCCGCTTTGTCGCTCTCACCTGTCGCTGAACAGCTGGTTCAAGGCCGCATAGCCTGGTTCGCCTTCGGGCATCGCCATCACACCGCCAAGAAAATCCGTGGTCGCCGCAGCCGTCGCCGCCCATGCATGCATGAACAAGGCCGGGCCAGCGCTGAGCCGCCGCACACCGGCCTGCGACAGCGCAGCGAACGGCGCCATCCCCGGCAGCCACATCAGGTTGAGAGGCAGCGACACGCCGCCGGCAACTGCAGCAGCCTCGTCCAGCGCGCGAAGCCCGGGCACGAAGCCGCCGTCGGCACCGGCATGTGCATAGGCCTGCAGCCGATCGATGCTCATCCCCACCGCTTCTTCCCCTTCGGCAAGGCCGCGCAGATACACATCGGTGCGCGCATTGATGAACAGCGATCGTCCGCCCAGCGCCGAACGGATGGCGGTGATCTTGTCCACCAGTGCCGCAGGGCTGCCGGCACCGTCTTCGATGTTGATCCCTACTGCACCCGCCTCCACCAGGTGCAGCACCCGCTCAGCGACCGCATCGGGGACATCGCTGTAACCGTCCTCGATATCGACCGTGACCGGCAGCGAGGTCACACCAACCATTTCTGAAACCCGCTGCAGCAGCGCGGTATCAGGCAGCGCACCGCCATCGGCATGGCCGCAGGACCACGCCATGGCAGCACTCGATGTTCCCACCGCGACGGCTCCCAACTGCTGGACCAGGCGGGCGCCACCGGCATCCCATACGTTGGGCAACACGTAGAGACCGGCGCGTTGATGGAGTTGAACGAAGTTCTGGTGAACGTTGGACATGCAACCTCCTGATGACGGGGACCCGCAGTCTGCGTCCGGACCGGTTTCCGGGCTCGCCATATCCGGACATCAATGGTCCGGACCTCGCGCACAATGTGCTCGCCACCACGATGACAGTCAGTCATGACACCCCGCCCCTACCGCTGCACCGACATCACCGCATGCCTGTCGATCTTCGACAGCAACGTGCCCACCTACTTCGCACCGGCAGAGCGGGGTGACTTCGAGCGCTTCCTGCACGAACACGCCGTGCAGCGCGCCTTCCAGGTGATCGAGGTCGAGGGCCACGTGGTGGCCTGCGGTGGCCTCTGGCACTGCGGCGATGGCAGCGCCAGCTTGTGCTGGGGCATGGTCGAACGAAGTCGCCACAGACAGGGGCTGGGACGCGCGCTGGCAGTGGCCCGCTTGCATCAGGCTGAAGCAGACCCATCGGTACGGCGCATCACGCTCAGCACCAGCCAGCACACGCATGGCTTCTATGCCAGCCTCGGCTTCCAGGTGGTACGCGTGGTAGCCGACGGCCACGGCGCCGGAATCGACGCCGTGGAGATGCAGCGGGTGCTGTAACCCGGCTCTCGACGGATCCACGCATGGCGTGGATCCGTCGAAGACACGCGCTGGCTCAGAACCCGACGCGCAGGTTCAACTGGCCACCAATATCGTTGCGACCGTCGCCATGCTGGCCCTGCACGAACAGCGACAGCTGGCTGCTGCGTCCCAGGCCGACGGCCACACCGACCTGGCTGACCAGCGCGTTGCGCGCCATCACGGCACTGTAGGCATCGAACGCAGTGCCACCGACGGCGAAGCTCTGCCGGCTGGCCACGTCGGTGTCACCGGACGCATGCTGCCAGCCCAGTCCGACCGTCAGCTGTGCCGGATAGCGCTCGCCGCTGCCCACATCCCAGCGGCCGCGTACGCCGACGGTGCTGACATTGAGCGTGTCCTTGCCGCCCTCCAGCACCAGTGCCGCGCTGCCGCCCTGCTCCACCGCGCGATCGCTGTCCACCCAGTGCTTGGTGAACTGCACATACGGTTGCAGTTGCGTCCCGCCATGGGTCCAGGTCCAGCTGCCTTCGATCTGGGCGATGGTGACATCCGAATCCTGGCGGCTGTGCAGCGTCTGTGCCAGCAGCGGTACTTCACGCGTGGTGCGCGTGCGGTAATCACCGCGCGACACACTGCCACCAACCGCAAATCCGTTGTTCCACTCGCCCTGCGCATACAGTCCGTAGGTGTTGCCACGCAGGCGTGCACGCGACTGGCGTTCGTACAGCCGCGTATCCAGCCGCTCGCTGCCCGCCGCCGCACCCAGCACGACATGCTCACCGAGCTTCCAATCGACGCCGGCCATCAGTGCATTGCGGTTGGCACGGATCTCGTCACCGTTGCCATCGCCGTCCTGCTTGAACACCTTGCCACTGCCCGCCAGCCATGCCGAAGCACGCTCGCCACGCGCCGTCGGCAACTCACTGCCCAGGCGCTGACGGATGCCCTCTTCCAGGTAGTTGTCGTACAGCAGCACTGCACGGCTGGCCGCATGAACTTCGCCGGAGAGCTGGTTGAACGCATTGCGCGCAGTGGCGGTGTCGTAGGCCAGCAGCGTGTTGTACAGGCCCAGCGCCGCGCCGGCCTGCGGCAGGCTGTCCAGCGCCGATGCCACGCCCAGCTGGTTGCGGGTCTGCGCAGCCGTGACGAAGGCCGCTGTCTGCTTCACATCGATCTTCAGCTGTGCGGCATTCGCTGTGTAGACCGGGGTCAGTGAGAGGAAGGCCGAGGTGGTGGTGGGCGGCACGAACTGCCCGCTGACGCCGCCGCCTGCGTTGATGAGCGTGTACTGCTGGCCCTGCTGGTAGCTGGTGTTCGGGTCGATGGCATTGACCACCACCGATGCACCGCCGATGTTCGCGCTGCCGCCCACCTGCACCACGTCACTGCCGGTTGCGCCCAGATCGACCGACAGCGTACTGCCCGGCGCCAAGGTCAGGTTGCCACCCACACTGATCGTGCCCGTACCGTTGCCGCCATTGCTGCCATTGCCCGGGCCGTTGCCCGGCGACAGCACACCGCCGCTGCTCACCGTGACGCCGCCAGCGCTGCCGCCGATGGTGCCGGTACCCGACAACGTGGTGCCGCTGCCGATGGTCCATTGGCCACCGACGGTGCCGGTGACATTCAGGCCACCACCGGTGACCTGGCCGGTACCGGTGAATCCGCCACTGTTGCCGCCCAGGTTGAGCAGGCCAGGGCCGGCCTGCACGATGCTGCCCGCGCCACTGATGCTGCCACCCAGCGTGGTGGTGCTGCCGGTGTTGACCACCAGCCCACCGTTGTTGGTGATGTTGCCGGTGACCGCGCCGCTGGCGCCGCCGTTGCCGATCTGCACGGTACCGCCGGTGTTGATCGTGGTGCCACCGGTATAGGTGTTGTTGCCGGTAAGGACCAGCGTGCCGCTGCCCGCCTGGGTCAACCCGCCGCTGCCGCTGACCACGCCCGCGAGCGTAGTGTTGCCACCCACGTTGAACACCAGGCTGCCGTTGTTGCTGACGTTGCCTGCGATCGCACCCGTGGCGCCACCGTTGCCGACCTGCAGCGTACCGCCAGTGTTGATGGTGGTACCGCCGGTGTAGGTGTTGTTGCCGGTCAGGGTCAGCGTGCCGGCACCGGCCTGGGTCAGACCGCCGCTGCCGCTGACCACGCCCGCGAGCGTAGTGTTGCCACCCACGTTGAACACCAGGCTGCCGTTGTTGCCGACGTCGCCGATGATCGACCCCGTTGCACCACCATTGCCCACCTGCAGGGTGCCACCGGTATTGATGGTGGTGCCGCCGGTATAGGTATTGTTGCCGGTCAGCGTCAGCGTGCCGCTGACGGCCTGGGTCAGACCGCCGCTGCCGCTGAGAGTGCCATCGAGCGTCGTGTTGCCCGACAGGTTGACCACCAGTGCGCCGTTGTTGGTCACGTCGCCGATGATCGCACCGGTCGCGCCGCCATTGCCGATCTGCAACGTGCTGCCACCGTTGATGGTGGTGCCACCGGTGTAGGTGTTGTTGCCGGTCAGGGTCAACGTGCCGGTGCCGGTCTGCACCAGGCCACCGCTGCCAACGATGGTGCCACCGAAGGCGGTGCTGGCATTGCTGCCGCCGGTGGTCAGGGTGGAACCGCCGAGCACCACGTTGCCGCTGGCAACACCGGCCAGGCCACCAATGGCCTGGTTGCCGGCCGCACTGATGTCCAGCGTTCCGGCGCCGGCCAGGTTCACTGTGCTGGCCGAGGACAGGCTGCCACCGGCGGCGACTGCCAGGGTGCCGCTGTTGATCGTCGTGGTGCCGGTGTAGCTGCTGGCACCGCCCAGGGTCACCGTCGCCGCACCATCCTTGAGCAGGCTGCCACTGCCGGCGATGTCACCGTCCAGCGTCAGCGGCGTGCCCCCCAGCAGGGTCAACGTGCCGCTTGCCAGCTGCACGTTGTTGGCCAGGGTCAGCGGCACACTGCCGTCCAGCGTGGCGTCACCGCCTACGGTCAGCGTGCCGGTGCCCAGGGCACCACTGCTGCCCAGCGACAGACCACCGGCGTTGAGCGCCACTCCGCCACCGAAGGTGTTGTTGCCGCTGAGGCCGAGCACGCCGGCACCGTTCTTGACCAGGCCACCGGCGCCACTGATGTCCCCGGCAAAGGTGCTGTTGCCCGCTGCGTTGGTGGTCAGTGTGTTGCCGCCAAGGCTGATCGTGCTGCCGGCAACGCCGGACAATGTACCGATGGCCTGGTTGCCACCACTGGAGATGTCAAAACCGGTACCGGCGTTGGCCAGGTTCACTGCGCCGGTTGCGGCCAGGCTGCCACCGGCGCCGATCGCCAGCGTGCCGGCGTTGATGGTGGTGCCGCCCGTGAAAGTGTTGGTGCCGGTCAATGTCTCGGTACCCGTGCCCTCCTTGATCAGTCCACCGGTGCCACCGATCGAGCCGCTGAATACACCATTGGTGGCATCGCCAATGGTCAACGTGTTCGCGCCGAGGTTGACCGTACCGTTGCCGATCAGCGTGCCGAACACCTGCGTACCACTGCCCGCTGAGAGATCGAAGGTGGCACCCGTGGCCAGATTGACGATGCCGCCTGCGCTGAGGCTGGCACCGGCACCAAGGGCGAGCGTGCCCGCGTTGATGTAGGTGCCGCCGGTATAGGTGTTGATGCCGTTCAACGTGAGGGTAGCAACGCCGTCCTTGGTCAGGCCACCGGTGCCTGACAGGTTGCCATTGAGGGTGAGATCGTTGCTGCCAAGTACGGTCAGGCCAGCGTTGAGCACCATGTTGTTGGCCAAGGTCACCGCACTGCTGGAATCGAGCGTGGAAGCGCCCCCCACCGTCAGCGTGCCGGTTCCCAGCGCAGCGTTGTTGCCCACCACCAGGCCACCCGCATTGAGGGTGACGCCTCCACCAAACGTGCTGGCGCCGTTGAGGGTCTGCACGCCGGAGCCGTTCTTGACCAGCCCACCGCTGCCGGTCAGGGCACCGTTGAAGGTTGCGTCGGTGGTACCTCCCAGCGTCAGGGTGTTGCCCCCCAACGACACCGAGCTGCCGGCCACGCCCGCCAGCGAACCGATGCTCTGGTTGCCGCCGGCGGAGATGTCGAAGGTGCCGGTACCGGCCAGGTTCACCGCGCCGGCCGGCGACAGGCTGCCGCCCGCCCCGATCGCCAGCGTGCCGCTGTTGATGACCGTGCCGCCGGTGAAGGTGTTGCTGCCGGTCAGGGTGACCGTTGCGGCGCCGTTCTTGATCAGGCCACCATCGCCGCTGACCGCCCCGCCCAGCGTCAGTGCATTGCTGCCAAGCAGGTTGAGCGTGGCACTGGCCAGCAGGCCGATGTCGTTGCCGAGATTCGCAGCGATGCTGCTGTCCAGCGATGCGTTGGCACCCACGGTCAGCGCGCCGGTACCCAGTGCGGCATTGTTGCCCACCACCAGGCCGCCACCGTTGAGTACCACCCCGCCACTGAAGACGTTGGCGCCGCCCAACGTCTGGATGCCCGTGCCGTTCCTGACCAGCCCGCCGGCCCCACCGATCACGCCATCGAAGGTCCCGTTGCCAACGCCGCCGAAGGTCAGCGTGTTTCCGCCCAGCACCACGGTGCTGCCAGCGACGCCGTTGAGCGCACCGATGGTCTGGTTGCCAGCGGCCACGATGTCAAAGGCGGTGCCTGGCGCGGCAAGCGTGACTGCCCCGGTTGCCGCCAGGCTGCCACCGGCACCGATCGCCAGCGTTCCCGCATTGATCAGGGTGCCACCGGTGAAGGTGTTGGTACCGGTCAGCGTTTCAGTGCCGGCCCCCTCCTTGATCAGGCCGCCGGTGCCGGCGATGGAGCCACTGAAGACACCATTGGTCGGTCCGCCGACGGTGATGGAGTTCGCGCCCAGGTTGACCGTGCCACTGCCGGTCAGGGTGCCGAAGGTCTGGACACCGTTACCCGCGGAGAGATCCAGCGTAGCGCCGGTTGCCAGGTTGACGATGCCGCTGGCGGCCAGGCTTGCACCTGCTCCCAGGGCCAGCGTGCCGGCGTTGACGTTGGTGCCGCCGGTATAGGTGTTCACGCCGTTCAAGGTAAGCGTTGCAGCACCATTCTTGGTCAGGCTGCCGGTGCCGGAGATCACCCCGTTGAGCGTCAGCGCATTGCTGCCGAGCACGGTCAGGCCGGCGTTGAGGGCGATGTTGTTGACCAGTGTTGCCGCCAAGCTGGTGTCGAGGGTCGCCGCGCCCCCCACGGTCAGCGCACCACTGCCCAGTGCCGCATCATTGCCGAGCAGCAGGCCACCGGCATTGAGGCTGACGCCGCCGCCGAAGGTGTTGGCAGCGGACAGCGTCTGCACGCCCGCCCCCACCTTGACCAGGCCGCCGCCTCCGCTGATCACGCCGTCGAACACCGCATCGGCTGCCGTACCAAAGGTCAGCGAGTTCCCTCCCAGCGCGACCGTCGAACCGGCCACGCCGTTCAGCGCGCCGATGGTCTGGTTGCCGGTTGCCGCCGATATGTCAAAGCCTGCGCCGGCGCCGCCGAGGGTGACGTCCCCCCCGACGGCCAGGCTGCCGCCTGCGCCAAGCGCCAGGGTTCCCGCATTGATCGTGGTGCTGCCGGCATAGGTGTTCGCATTGGCCAGGGTCAGTGTGGCTGCACCGTTCTTGACCAGTGCACCATTGCCGGACACCACACCGCCGAGCGTCAGCGCATTGCTGCCCTGCAGGGCAAGCGTCGTGCCCGAGGCCAGGTTGATCGCATTGCCCACGGTGTAGGCGGCGGCAGTATCCAGCGTTGCGTTGCCGCCGACGTTGAGCGCACCCGTTCCCAGAGCGCCGGCGTTGCCCAACTGCAGGTTGCCGCCGTTCAACGCCAGGCCGCCACTGAAGCCGTTGGCGTTGCCGAGGGTCAACGTACCGGCGCCGTTCTTGACCAGACTGCCGGTGCCGGAAATCACGCCATCGAGCGTGAGTGCGTTGCTGCCGATCAGCGTCAGTGCCGAGCCTGCGCCAAGGTTGACCGCATTGGTCAGGTCAAGGGCAATGCTGCTATCGAGGCTGGCGTTCGCAGCAACGTTCAGCGCACCGGTTCCCAGTGCTCCAGTGTTGCCCAGTAACAGGCCGCCGCCCGCCAGGTTCAGGCCGCCACCGAAGGTGTTGGCGCCATTGAGCGTCAACACCGTGGCGCCGCTCTTGGCCAGGCCACCGTCGCCGGACACCACGCCGCCCAGCGTGATGTTCTGGCTGCCGGGGAGCGTAAGAATCACACCGGTACCCAAGGCCACGTTGTTGCTCAGGTTCAGCGCAACCGCTGCGTCCAGCGACACGTTGCCGCCGATGTTCAGCGCGCCGGTGCCGGCCGCTGCGCTGCTGCCCAGCAGCACGCTGCCGGCATTGAGGTTGAGGCCACCGCTGAAGCCATTGGTGCCGTTCAAGGTCAACAGCGAGGCACCGTTCTTGGTCAGGCTGCCAACGCCGGAGATGTCGCCGTTCAACGTGATGTTGTTGCTGCCGCCCAGGGTCAGTGCGGCACCGAGGTTGACCGCATTGCCCAAGGTCAGCGCAGAGCTGCCGTCCAACGTCGCGGCGCCGTTGACGCTCAGCGCGCCGGTGCCCAGCGCACCGCTGTTGCCCAGCAGCAGACCGCCAGCATTGAGCGCGATGCCGCCGGTAAACGTGTTTGCGCTGGTCAACGTCTGTACGCCACTTCCGTTCTTTACCAAGCCTCCGCCGACGCCACCGATCACACCGGCGAAGACCTCGTCGGTCGCACTACCAAAGCTGAGCGTATTGCCGCCCAATGCCACAGTGGTACCTGCCACACCGGACAGTGCACCGATGGTCTGGTTGCCACCAAGGGCGAGATCCAGGTTTGCACCGGCACCGGACAGGCTGACCGCGCCGGTAGCGGCGAGGCTGCCACCACTACCCAGCGCCACCGTGCCGGCAGCGACGTTCAAGCCGCCCGTGAAGGTGTTGGCGCCACTGAGCGTCAGTGTCGAAGCCCCGCTCTTTATCAGCCCGCCACCACCGGAGATCGCCCCACCGAGTGTCAGCGCGCTGCCACCCAGCACATTCAACGAACCTGCCGCAGCGATGGTCACGTCATTGCCCACGGTCAGGGCTGACGAGGTATCCAGCGTCGCGGCATTGTTGATGCTCAGCAGGCCGGTACCAAGTGCCGTGTTGTTTCCAAGCAGCAGGTTGCCGCCATTGACGACGACACCGCCGCTGAATGTATTGGCGCCGTTCAAGGTGAGCAGCGATGCGCCGTTCTTGCCGAGATTGCCGACGCCGGAGATCAGCCCGTTCAGTACCACGGGCTGGCCGCCCTGCAGCGCGAGCGAGCCACCGGCGCCGAGCGCGATGTCGTTGGCCAGAGTGAGCGCTGCGGTGGTGCCATCCAGCGTGACCGCGCCGCCCACGCTCAGTACACCTGTTCCCAGTGCACCGCTGTTGCCGAGCAGCAGGCCACCGCCATTGAGGGTAAAGCCACCACCAAGACTGTTGCTGCCCGACAGCGTCTGCACGCCGCCACCGACCTTGACCAGCGCACCGGTTGTACCGGTGAAATTGCCCGCGAAGGAGGTATTGCCGAGGCCACCCAGGGTAAGTGTGTGAGTGCCCAGGCTGACCGTTCCACCCAGCCCGGACAGCGAGCCGACGGTCTGGTTGGCTGCAGCAGTGAGGTCCAGCGTCGTACCGCTGGCCAGCGTCAACGCACCGGTGGGCGACAGACTGCCACCTGCACCGAGCGCCAGCGCCCCCCCGGTGATCGAGAAACCACCGGTCAGCGAATTCGCGCCACCCAGGGTCAGCGTGCCCGCGCCGCTCTTGATCAGGTTGCCCGCACCCGACAGCGAGCCATTGAGGGTGACCGCATTACTGCCGAGCAGATCGAGGCTGCCACCACCGTTGACGACGATGTCGTTGGCCAGGTTGAAGGACCCGCTGGTATCCAGCGAAGCGTTGCCGCCCACGCTCAGAGCACCGCTGCCCAGCGCACCTGCGCTGCCCAGCAGCAGGCCTCCTGCATTGAGGTTGACGCCACCGGAGAACAGATTCGCGCCGCCCAGCGTGACCACGCCGGTGTTGTTGACGGTGAGGCCGCCCGCACCGGACAGCACGCCACTCAAACCAAAGGCGCTGGTGCCGCCCAGCGTCAGCCTGCCGGTGTTGAGCGCGAAGGGATTTGCAAGCGTGAGCCCAGCCGTCGATGCTGCAATGGCACCGCCATTGACGGTGACGATGCCGGTACCGAATGACGCCGCGTTGTTGAAGTTGACCAGGCCATCGTTGATCGTGGCACCGGTACCGGTCCACGCCCCCTGGAGGTTCCAGGTGCCACTGTTGACGGTCAGGTTCTCGAATCCAGTGTAATTGCCCCAGGCGAGGTTGGTCACCGTCCCGCCGGTACCTGCGCCCGGGCCCGAAGCGCTGTTCTGCAGCAGCAGGCGGTCGCTGGCACCGGTACCGCCATCGACAATGCCGGCAGCGGCCAGATTCACGCCTACGGTGCCCATAACGCCGGCAGTGCCCGTCGCCAGCACGCCGCGGTTGACGCTCGAACCGGACACTGCGGTGAACGTGTTTCCCGTCGTCGTGGAGTTGCCCAGATGCACGCTGCCGGTGATGCTGCCGGCGTTGATCACATGGTTGCCCGCTGTTGATCCGCCCAGACCTATGCGGCCGGTGATGCTGCCGCTGTTGGTGAGATTGGTCTGCGCACCGCCGTAGCTGACGATGGCAGCGGCGTCGGCAGTGGTGAACAGCCCCGCCCCGAGGATGGACATGTCCACGGTGCCGTCGTTGGTGATGTTGGTGACACCACCGGCTGCGTTCTGCGTGACCAGTGCCTGTCCACCAAACCCAAGAATCGAACCGATGTTGACCAGGCCCTTGATGCTGCCGCCTGCCTGGTTGTTGACGTTGATGGTATTGCCACCGGCAGTGTTGTTGCCCAGCACCATGCCTGCCGCCGCAAGGCTCAGGCCGCCGTTGATGGTGGGATCGATCGTGCCCTGGTTGTTCACCGTGATCCCGTTGCCGGACAGCGTCACCGCAGCGCCCCCCAGCACCGGCGGCACGCTCAGCACCGCGCCGGTGGCGATGTTCAGGGTCACGCCATTGGCGGCACTGGAAAAATTGTTCTGGTCCGTCGTGCCATCGCAGGTAATCACCGCACCGGCCGTGGTGCAGGCCGCAAACGCCGAGCCGCTGGCCAGTGTGGCCGCCAATGCCACTGCCAATCGCTGTTGCTTCATCCCGCGCCGTGTTGCCGTGATACCGCCCCCCGTCGGATTCCGGGTGATTTCCGAGGCCACCTGCATTACACCCAGGGCACGATTGAAAACCAGACGGTAAATGCAGTTCATCGGTAAATCTCCATGAAATGACCGGTGGCACAGCAGGCAGGTTTTTTTTTGAGGTGATGTCGTCCCGCCCTGTTCCACCCGGGAACAAGACCTGCGGTATCAACCTTGAAAAACAGTCACACGTTCACGTCCAATCGCTGCAGGAACTGCGCGCTCCTGCATGTCCGTCAGCGCGGAAACTCCCCGGTTCCGCTTGACGAATGGGCGCACTGTGCGGCCGTCACTGCCAGCACCACGTGAATCCGGCACGTTATTTTCATGATGGCCGTCAAATAATCACGCCAGTCGTCACGACTTTGCCGAAAATGCATATTCTCTGGTTTCTGCAGAACGGGAATATCCATATTCCCGCCGCATTCGTAACCGGCCTCAGCTGCTGGAGAGTTTCATCAGCACCAGGCCAGCGACGATCAGTACCGCCGCGCCAATCCGCATCGGGCTGACCTGCTCGCCCAGGAACACGATGCCGACCACGAAGGCACCGACCGCACCGATACCGGTCCAGATCGTATAGGCGGTGCCCAGCGGCAGGCTGCGCATGGCGACGGCCAGCAGCCAGAAGCTGGCGATCATGCCGACGAGGGTGATGATGGTGGGGGTGAGTTTGGTGAAGCCTTCAGACTGCTTCATCGACACGGCCCAGACGATTTCCAGCAGGCCGGCAAACAACAGATGGATCCAGGCCATGACAGCCCTCCTTTGGTAGGGCCAGGCCGTCCTGGTCATTGAATCCCGATGTGGGGGAGGTCGTTCCTCCTGGGACCGGATTCTAGCAACGGCGGCGGCCACCGGCCGACGCCGGGGGCACAGGGTTACATCGGATTCAGTGCATGAAGCTGGCATCAAGGCGCCTGCCTGCGCTAGAATGCGCGCCTGCCATCGGTAAGCCGATGTGCAGTCCGGCTGTGGTCTCCGGCGCACGACGCGCTGCTTCCCCTGATCCGCGAATCGGCCGCCTCCGGGCGGCCAACGTCTCTATGGTGGCCCCGTCGGCCCCTCGCGACGCTAGGTCGAAAACTCCGCCAGGGCCGGAAGGCAGCAACGGTATCGATCGACGCGGGCGCCGAGGTCAGCCGGCGGGGCCACCGCCTTTTCGGCGAAGCCCCGCTCCGGTAGATGCCAACCTTGGTGGCACCCTTCGCTTGGCATGGCCCGGCGCTACCCTGCCTCCGGCGTGCCCTGATGGAACACCATCCGCCAGCCCGTCGAATGCAGGCGCCACAGCGAGCTGCGCAGCACCCAGCGCTGTGGTTGGTCATCGACGTGATGGCGACTGCGGTAACGCACCTGGGCCAGGCCCTCTGCCAGCATCCACACGGCGTACCGATCCGACTCGATCAGCACCTGCGCACGCTCCAGCGGGATCTCTTCCAGCGCGGCCTCACGGCCGTAGCACTGGCCGGAGCTGCCTATCTCACTGAAATCCTCATCCAGCAATGCCGCCAGACGCTCATGGTCTGCGCGCACCTGCGGGCAATGCAGTGCACGTTCCAGCCCCTCCAGCTCTGCAGCCAGCGCCGGCGTTGCGGCGTGGCCAGCGCTGCTCACGGCGGATCCTGCGGCAGTACGTGCGGGGCGGTCGGCGCGGCCAGCACAACGCACTGGCCCGGCTGTGCCACCCGGTGTCCGCGCGCGGCCAGGGCCTGGCCATCGGCCACGCTGGCGTAGTGGTACAGCATCATCCGTGCCTGCAGTTCGGCGCTGTACGCGCGCTCCAGGTCATCCACCCCGGTATGCGAGGGATTGCCGTGCAACCCGCAGTCGTGGGCGATCAGTTCGTTGTCATCGGCATAGCGCGCCAGCATTTCCGGAATCGGCCGGGTGTCGCCGCTCCAGGTCAGCGCGCCCTGCAGGCGCAGGCCATAAGCCGTCTCCGGCCAGTGGTGGCGCACGGGGAACACCTCCAACCGCACACCTTCGTGCCAGAACGCATCGCCCACCGCGATCAGCTGGAAGGCATCCCAGAAGTTGGCGCCGCCCTCGGCCAGCACGTTCGGGTAATCGCCGATGCGCTTGTGCAGCAGCGGCACCACCGTGGCCGGCACGTACAGGCGCACCTTGCCGCGCCGCTGCGCGCTGAAGAAGGTATCCACGAACAGCCGTTCGAAACCGGCCACGTGGTCCAGGTGCACATGGGTGACAAACAGCGCCTGCGGCATATGCCCGTAATGGGCCTTGAACGCAGTCAGGCCCTCGCCGCCGCAGTCGATGGTCAGCCAGGGCCGACCATCGCGCTCGATCACCGACATCGGCGAACCCAGCTCGACCGCCGACGCATTGCCGACGCCGAGGAAACGCAACGACCAGTCCATCAGGTGCCCCGGTTCCAGGCCATGTCATAGGCGCGGCGCAGGCGCGCGTAGTCTTTTTCCACGTCTTCCACGCTGCGCTCGCCGCGCAGCTTGATCAGCGAGCGCAGCAGGCGTTTGAGATTGCGCTCGCGCCAGGCGGTGGCCGGGATGCGGATCACCCCGCGATCGAAGTCGATCAGCCAGCCATGCCCGTTGCCATCGAACAGGATGTTGTGCGCATTGAGATCGGCATGGTCCAGCCCGGCACGGTGGAAGCGCGCGATCATCCGCCCGGTTTCCTCCCACGGCGCCCCACGCCCGGCCACCAGTGCGCGGTCGGCCAGCGAGCGCACCCCTTCGATCCGTTCCATCAGGATCGCGGCCCGGTAGCGCAGTCCTTCACGCATGTAGAAGGCGGCAATCGGCCTGGGCACCGGCAGCTTCTTCTCGCGCAGCGCGCGCATCAGCCGGAATTCGGCAAAGCTGCGGGTCCGGTCCGCCCCCCGCCAGATGTACTGGTCGTGGCTGATCCGGGCCGCCAGCCCCCCGCGCAGGTAGTGCCGCAGCACGCTGGCGCCGAACGGCGCATCCACGAACCAGGCGCTGCCACGGCCGCCCTCACCCACCGGCCGGGCCTTGCCGGCCCAGTGCTGTGGCGAGAACAGACCGATGTCGGCTTGCCGCAGCCGCTCGCGGTCGAACAGAATGGCCCCGATGCCGCGACCCTCGCGGCATGGCGTCAGCGCTTCATTGGCGTCGAATGCGACCATTCCTTTGAGTCTAACAACACATGGCATCAGCGTCCTCCTCCTTGTGTCTTCTGCGCCTGTCCGCTCTTGGCGATGTGACCCACGTAGTGCCGCTGGTGCGCACCCTGCAGGCCGCGCGCCCGGATACGCCGATCCACTGGATCATCGACAAGGTCGGGCAGAAGCTGCTCGATGGCCTGCCGGGCGTCACCTTCCACGCCTACGACAAGAAGACCGGCATGGCCGGAGTGAAGGAACTGCGCAAGCAGCTGCCGCCCGGGCGTTTCGAGGCCCTGCTGCAGATGCAGGTGGCGTTCCGGGCCAACGTGCTGTCCGCCTTCATTCCCGCCGAGCGCCGCATCGGTTACGACCGCAGCCGCTCAAAGGACCTGCACGGCCTCTTCATCAACGAACGCATCCCTGATCGCCCGGGCATCCATGTGCTCGATGCCATCGGCAGCTTCTGCGAGCCGCTGGGCCTGCGCCAGACCGACGTCAGCTGGGACCTGGCCGTACCGCAGGCAGCCTATGACTGGGCCGCTGCGCAATGGCAGGATGATGGTCGGCCGGTGCTGATGATTTCGCCCTGCTCCAGCCACGTGCGCCGCAACTGGTACGCCGACCGCTATGCCGAGGTCGCCAACCATGCCGTCGCGCGCGGATGGCGGATCGTGCTGTGCGGCGGCCGCAGCGAACTGGAGCGCAGCATGGCCGACGCCATCCAGGCCCAGCTGGATGTTCCGGCGCTGGACCTGGTCGGCAAGGACACGCTGAAGCAGTTGCCGGCCCTGCTGGCCCGCGCCAACCTGGTGATGACCCCCGACTCGGGTCCGATGCACATTGCCAATGCAATGGGCACCAAGGTGCTGGGCCTGCATGCGGCCAGCAACCCGAACCGCAGCGGCCCGTATTCGGACCGCCGCTACTGCGCGGACCGTTACGACGACGCGGCGCGCAAGTACCTGGGCAAGCAGGCAGCCGACCTCAAGTGGGGCACCAAGATCGAATTCGATGATGTGATGGAACTGATCACCGTCGAAGACGGCATTGCCGCGTTCGAGCGTTACGTCGCCGACCATCCGGGGTGAGTGGCAGGCCAGGCGGCTGAGCGCCGTCGGCTGGGTGCGGAACGGGTCCGCACCGCCAGGGACTACGCGCGTTGCGTGTAATCCTGGTAGGACTTCTCTTCCACGTAGGCCGAACCCAGCGCCAGGTTGATCGCCTTCTTGATGCGTGCGCGTTCGTCGTTGCGCAGGTACACGCTGCGCGCCAGATCGATGAACCCCTGATCGAACGCCTGCGCCTTGTCCTTCAGGCGGATGTCATCCTCGATCTCCCACAGCTGCTCGTTGACCGTCTTCAGCTCGGCGCGCAGCTTGGCGATGTCCTTCACTGCCGCCGGGTGTGCCATCCACGTGGTTTCCAGCGCGGACAGCTCCTTGCGTACGTTGGCCAGCTTGCCCTCGTCACTGATGCGCTCGGACTTGATCTGCAGGATCGAGATCTTGTCCAGCAGCTCGCCGAATGAAACGGGGACGAGGATTTCAGCGGTCATGGGAAACGCTCCAGCAAATGATGCACACATGGTAACCCGCCGCACGCGAACGGCATCCACGCATGGCGTGGATCTACTCAAGCATCCGGGGAAGGTCGGCAAAGGGAGGGGGCCGAAGGTTGCATCGCAACGTCTGGGGCTACGCGCGAAGCGTCGTCGCATCCCCGCGCCAGATTAAAAAAAGAAGGGCTGCCTTTCGGCAGCCCTTCTTTTTTTAATCTGGCGGAGAGGGGGGGATTCGAACCCCCGAGGCGCTATAAACGCCTGCCTGATTTCGAGTCAGGTACATTCAACCGCTCTGCCACCTCTCCAGATGTTCCCCGGCGAACCGGGGACGCGCATCATACGAGGAAGCGCGGCTGACGACAAGTCATTGCGCCCAATGAAGTGAAATTTTCCTGACTGCATGGCTTGCCGGATGTCCGCTTGGCCGTGATGATGCCGTTCTCCCCGGCATTACCCCCTCGCCCAGCACCCACCATGATCGAATTCGGACATCTCACCCACCCCGGCCTGCGCCGTGAGCTCAACGAGGACACCTATTACGGTGACGGCGAGCTGGCCCTGTGGCTGGTAGCCGACGGCATGGGCGGGCACGCCTGCGGCGAGGTGGCCAGTGCGCTGGCGCGCGAGACCATCGTCCGTGAGATCCGCCGTGGCGCGCCGTTGGCGCAGGCGATCCGCACCGCCGACGAAGAGATCATCCGCGCCTCGCGCCGGCGCAACGACACCCTGCCGATGGGCACCACCGTGGTCGCTGCACGGGTGCAGGGCAACCGTTACGAAGTGGCCTGGGTCGGCGACAGCCGCGCCTATCTCTGGCGCGATGGCCAGCTTGCCCAGCTCAGCCAGGACCACAGCGTGGTGCAGGAACTGGTCGCGCAGGGCAACCTGACCGCCGAGCAGGCGCGCGCCCATCCCCACCGCAACGTGGTTACCCAGGCACTGGGCGTCACCGACCCGGCACACCTGAACGTGGCGACCACCAGCGGCGAGCTGCGCCCCGGCATGCAGTTGCTGCTGTGCAGTGATGGCCTGACCGAGGAAGTGGATGACCGTGAAATCGCCCGCACCCTCGCCTTCGACGACGCCAGCGCGCAGGAATGCGTGGACAGCCTGGTCGCCTCCGCCCTTGACGGCGGCGGCTCGGACAACATCACCGTGATCCTGGTGCGTTGCCACTGAAGCCGGCCGGAGGCAAGCCCCCTGAGTCAGGGGGCGGCCGCGAAGCGGCGGGGGTATGGATGCTGGTGAGACGGGGCCCACGATTTGCAACGCAAATTGTGGGGCGACAGCGCGATTGCGCTGGCGCGTCATCGGACAACATCACCGTGATCCTGGTGCGTTGCCACTGACCCACGCGGGGCGTGGATCTTCAGTAGAGCCACGCCATGCGTGGCTGCATCTCGCACGCCACCGCGGCACCTACGCGCTCGCAGCCTCTTCCACCTTCGGGCCGTCCCACAATGCGTGGCCGGCCTTCTTGCGCAGCCGCTCCAGCCGCGCCGCATGCGCTTCCTGCTCCGACGGCGTGGCCACCACGCGCGGCCGCGGCAGCAGCTTGGACGCATCGAACGCCTGCAACGCGGCAGCGCCACCGGCATCGTCATCGCCCAGCCCGAAACCGATCTCCTCCTGGCCCGAGGTCAGCGCGATGTACACATCACCCAGGATCTGCGCATCCAGCAGACCGCCATGCAGGGCGCGGTGCGAGTTGTCCACGCCCAAGCGCTTGCACAGCGCATCGAGTGAGTTGCGTTGGCCCGGGAAACGCTCGCGGGCCAGCGCCAGGGTATCGATCACGGTGCAGCGATCGGTGATCTTCCCGTACTGCTCTCCCAACAGGGAAAGCTCATTGTCGAGGAAGCCCAGATCGAACGCGGCGTTGTGGATGATCAGCTCAGCGCCGTCGATGAAGGCCAGGAACTCCTCCACGACCTGCGCGAACTCCGGCTTGTCGGCGAGGAATTCCAGGGTCAGGCCGGTCACTTCCTGCGCACCCTGTTCGAATTCGCAGTCCGGCTTCAGGTACTGGTGATAGGTATTGCCGGTCGGGCGGCGCTTGAACAACTCGACGCAGCCGATTTCGACGACGCGGTTGCCCTTCTTCCACTCCAGGCCGGTGGTTTCGGTATCAAGGATGATCTGACGCATGGGCTCAGTTTACCGGGCTGCCGTCGCGGATCTGGATCGCCGCGTTGCGGGCCAGGGTATCCACGCGTTCATTGTCCGGGTCGCCGGAATGGCCTTTCACCCAGCGCCAGTCGATCTGGTGCCGCAGCGTGGCGGCCTGCAGGCGCTCCCACAGTTCACGGTTCTTCACCGGGTCACCGCCGGCGGTCTTCCAGTTCTTGCGGATCCAGCCCGGCAGCCACTGGGTCAGGCCCTGCCGTACGTACTGCGAATCGGTGTAGAGGACGATCTGGCAGGGCTCGGTCAGCGACTCCAGGCCGGAAATGGCCGCCATCAGCTCCATCCGATTGTTGGTGGTATGGGCTTCACCACCGCTCAGTTCGCGCTCGTGCCCCTTGTAGCGCAGCAGCGCCGCCCAGCCACCGGGACCGGGATTGCCGAGGCAGGAACCGTCGGTGTGGATTTCGATGGTTTTCAATACAACTCCAGATCAGGTAGCAACGGTGCCGTGCCAGCGCACGGGCAGCGGGGTCGGCCCGGGCAGGGCCAGCGTGCGTTTTTCGGCGTGGAACAGGCAGGCCGCGCGCAGGGGCGCCCAGCCGCCGCGACGGCGGCTGCCGGCACCCTGCCACATCGGCCCCAGGTAACGCATGTCCTCGCATTCCAGCCCATGGCGCTCAAGCAGCTGGCGGATCCGCTGCGGCGTGCGCACCACCAGCCCGTGCTGGCGCCAGCGCGTGCGGAACGGGCTGAACGGATTGAGGCTGGTCAGCCATAGATGGCCACCGGGCATCAACACGCGCTCGCATTCGTCCAGCAGATGGTCGGCATCACCGACGGTCACATGCTGCAGCACGATGGCGTTGACGCTCTCGTTGGGCAGCGGCAAGGGCAGTGCACAGCGGGTATCGCCGGCATAACCACCGCCCTGGCGATGCAGCCGCAGGCCCCGACCGCCCAGCTGCGCATCCGCCAGCCAAGCGGCACTGGGCGCGATCCACAACCAGGGCCGGGTCGGCAGCAGCGACAGCTGCGGCAACAGCAGTTGTCGTTCGAGCACGCGCAAGGCCTCCGCCGGTTCGCTGTCGAACCACGGGGCCTGGCTCGCTTGACGGGTGCTCTGCAGCGCGGGCATGGTCCAATTCTATGCGACTGACTGCCCTGCCCGCATTTGCGGACAATTACATCTGGATGCTGATCGCCGACGACGGTGCTGCCGTGGTCGTCGATCCCGGCGACGCTGCGCCGGTACTGGCGCTGGCGGCCCAAGGCGTGCGCGTGGACACCATCCTGCTCACCCATCACCACGACGATCACATCGGCGGGGTACCGGCGCTGCAGGCGCGTTTCCCCGGCGTGCGCGTGGTCGCACCGGTCGACGAGCGCATCCCGATGGCCACCGAGCGGGTCGGTGAAGGTGAACGTGTTCAGGCACTGGGCCGGATGTTCCACGTACTATCCGTCCCCGGGCACACCCGCAACCACATCGCGTTTCACACCGCTGAACAGCTTTTCAGCGGAGATTCGTTGTTCAGCCTGGGCTGTGGACGCCTGTTCGAAGGTACGCCGTCCCAGCTTCTGGCATCGATGCGCAAGCTGGGTGCCCTGCCCGCGCAACTGCTGCTGTGTTGCGCTCACGAGTACACCGTGTCAAATGCCGTCTTCGCGCGGCATGTCGACCCCGCCAACGCTGCCTTGTTGCAGCGCCAAGAGGAGGCTTTGGCCATGCGCCGCGATGACCGTTCCACCCTGCCAGTATCCCTGGCCGATGAAATTGCCTGCAATCCGTTCCTGCGTACCCACACGGCGCCCATCCGCGCGGCCGTGTCGGCGCACCTGGGGCGCGAAGTCGTGGACGACGTCGACGTCATGGCCGGTCTCCGGCACTGGAAAGACGGCTTCCGCGCATGAGTCGCCGAAGTCTGCCGCTGGCCCTGGGTCTCGTCCTGGGGTTGGCCGGAACTGCCGGCGCACAATCGCTGGGCGCCGGCATCAGCCAGAACCTGACCGCCGCCTCGGCCCTGCCGCTGGATCCGTCAACGCTGCCGGCCGCATCGGTTCGCAACGGCCAGGAGATCTTCTCCAGCTTCCGCGACGGACTGGCAGAACCTGCCTGTGACGCCGAAGCCACCAGCCCGCGCTGGCAGAAGCAGTTCGCCCATGCACCTTCGCGGTTGGCCAACCAGGATGACGACGCGCTGGTGCTGTTCGGCTATGTGGTCGAAGAGCTGCGCAAAGCCAACCTGCCCACCGAATTCGCCCTGATCCCCTTTGTCGAAAGCGGCTACCGGCCCAATGCCCGCAACGGCAGCGGTCCAACCGGCCTGTGGCAGTTCATCGCCACGACCGCACGTAACCATCGCGTGCCGATGAGCAACAACTACGACGGCCGACTGTCGGCAGTGGAGTCCACCCAGGCCGCCGTGCGCTACCTGAAGACCCTGCATGGCATGTTCGGTGGTGACTGGCGCCTGGCCACCATGGCCTACAACGCGGGCGAGTACCGCGTGCTGCAGTCCATGCGCAAGGCCGGCATGAATGCACAGAACGCCAAGCCGGCCGGCCTGCCCGGGCTGTCGCCGGTCACCCATGCCTACGTCGAGAAGCTGCATGCCCTGGCCTGCGTGCTGGAAGACGTGGAAGACCAGCCGGGCGTGATGGCCTCGCTCGACCGCACCGTGCCGGTGCTGAAAGACCACACCCTGCCGGCGGGCACCAGCGTCCAGCAGTGGGCCGCCCAGCGCGCGCTGGACCCGGCGAAGATCGCCCGCCTGAATCCGGCACTGGCCGCCGGCAACCGCCCCTCGGGCACGGCCCGCGTACTGGCCCCGGTCTCCGCGTCCAGCGCGGATGTTGCCGACGTCGCCAGCACGGCCGTTGCCACCGCACTGGCCAGCACCGCCAGCACCGCGCCGAGCCCGCAGGTGGCCAAGGTGGTCGCATCGGCTGCCGATCGCCCGCGCAACCGCCGCCACACCGTGCGCAACGGCGAATCGGCATGGACCATCGCCCGCCGCTACGGCATGCCGGTGAAGGCACTGTTGTCGCTGAACGGCTTGAGCGGCAGCAGCGTGCTGAAGCCAGGCGCGGTACTGCGCGTCGAGGATTGAGGTCGGCGCGGCGCTGCCGCGCGGTTTCCGGCCAACGGCGAAGCCCCTCGCGGGTGGCGGCCGCAGCATTCATGAGTTGAGACGAGCGAGGTGGCCCCACGGGGGACGCCGTGAACCCATCCTTGGGGGCTTGGCCGCGGCATCCATGCCGCGGACACCCCCGCGCGCCCACCCCGCCCGTCCCCTGATGGTTTCCGGTGGCACCCACGGATTGAAGGATGAAGAGCAGGAGCAGGTCGCTTTGCTTCTGGTAGCGGCCGACCTTGGTCGGCACTCATCGCGCAGGTCACGGATCGATCAGGGTTGCGACAACAAAAAAGGCCCGGCAATGCCGGGCCTTTTCTTTCCTGCTCGCCGGAGGGCTTACAGGTTCGCTTCGGTGGTCTGGATCAAGAACTTCTTGCGCATCGCGTCGATGTAAGCCTTGGCAGCGGCCATGCCGTCGATCTGGCTCAGCTGGTCCTTCAACTGCTTCTGCTGCTCGGCGGTCACTTCCTTGATGTCGCCCGGGTTGACCTTGTTCACCGCAAAGACCAGCGCATGGCCGTTGACATCGACCTTGCCGTAGCTCGGCTTGCCTTCGGCAGGCAGCGGCGCACTGAAGATCGCGCGGTTGATCTCCGGGGTCGGCACCGGCTGGCTGCGCGGCAGGCCCGGCATCGGGCTCAGCTGCAGCTTCTCGCTGGCAGCCAGCGATTGCAGGGTCGCGCCGGCCTTCAGCTTGGCCAGCAGGGCATCAGCGGCCTTGTCACCGGCCTGGCGCTGACGGTCGGCACGGATCGCGGCGATCACCTGCTCTCGCGCCTTGTCCAGCGGCAGCGCCTGCTCCGGGGTATGCGCGGCAACGCGGATCACCACGCTGTGGTTGCTGCTGCCACCCAGGGCGATCGGATCGCTGGCGGTACCGTCCTGCACCAGGACGTCGGAGAAAGCAGCACGCAGTACGGCCGGGTCAGCGGCAATGCCGGTGGCGGTCGTGCGCGTGATCGGGCCCAGCGTCTGCATCGACAAGCCAACCGCCTTGGCCGCCGCGGCCAGATCGCTGGGGCTCTTGTTGATGGCATCGACCAGGCGGCCCGCCAGATCGTTGAAGCCGCGCTCGCCGTCGGCCTTCAGCTGCTCTGCAGCCAAGGTGTCGCGCACTTCCTCGAAGGACTTGCCCTGGCCGCCACGAACCGCCGCGACCTTGATGATGTGGTAGCCGAAGTCGGTCTTGACCGGGCCGATCACCTCACCCGCCTTCGCACCAAACAGTGCATCTTCGAACGGCTTGACCATCGCACCCCGTTCCACCCAGCCCAGGTCACCGCCCTGCGCCTTGGAACCGGGATCTTCCGAGTTCGCCTTGGCCAGCGCGGCAAAGTCGGCACCGGCCGCCTTTGCTTCGACAGCCAGCTTGGCGGCCTTGGCTTCAGCACCGTCGCCGGTGATCAGGATGTGTGACGCCTGGCGCTGTTCCGGCGTGGTGAACTTGGCCTTCTCGTCTTCATAGCGCTTGCGCAGGGTCGCTTCGTCGGCTGCAGTCGGCGCCGGCAGGTTGGCACCATTGAGCTCGACATATTCCAGCGACACCGATTCGGCCTGGCGGAAATCCTTGCCATGGCTGTCGTACCACTGCTTGATCTGCGCATCGGTCACCGGCGCCGTATCAACCGGAACTTCCGGCAGTGCGGCCAATTCCACATCGCGGGTCTCGCCCAGCAGCTTCAACAGACGCTCGGTCTCGGCCTGGGTGACAAAGCCGGAATTCTGCAGGCCCGACGGGATCACCGACTGCTGCAGGCTCTCACGCACCAGTTCCTGGAACTGGGTCGGCGTGCGCGGCGGATTGCCACCGGCCAGAGCCAGGCGGTAATTGCTCTCGCTGAACTTGCCATCGGCGCCCAGGAAGCCCGGAATGGTGGTGATGTATTCGCGCACAGCGCCGTCGCCAATCACGACACCGGCCTGCTCACCGACCAGGCGTACGACCTGCTCGTCGATCAACTGGTCCAGCACGGCCAGCTTGTTCTCGGTGCTTTCGAACGCGCGCGGGTCGAAGTTCTCGCCCTGCTGCTGGCGTTCGCGCATGCGTTCCTGCTCGAAACGGGTACGGAAATCCTGCGAACTGATCTCGTGGTGCTGCCAGAGCATGCGCACCGGCCACCACGACGGGGCCGAGCGCCACCAGGTCGGCGGTGCCGAAACCTTGGCGACGTTCTGTGCGCCGACGCCACCGAGGTAGCTGTTGTCGATCACGAACAGGAACGGAATCATCAGCAGCCCCAGGATCACAGTGACGATCCAGCCTGAGGTCTTGTCGCGGAGTTTCTGCAGCATGGTGAGGAATCACAAGGCTTGATTGGCGAGCCCGGCAGTGTAACCCGCTTCGCGGCGTGGACCAAAAGCACTGCCAGCGGGGCCCGGCGCCATCCTGCACAGGCGATCGACACGTTCGCGCGCATCGAATGATGGAAACGGCGCAAAGAAAAAGCCCCCGACTTGCGTCGAGGGCTCTTAGAGTTGGCGGAGCGGACGGGACTCGAACCCGCGACCTCCGGCGTGACAGGCCAGCATTCTAACCAGCTGAACTACCGCTCCGCGCTTGAAACTTTGCAGGCGCTCAGTATATCCGAAGACTTCCTGAAAACCTACCCCGCTGAACACTTTTTTCAAAGTTTTTTCACGAGGATTTAAGAGTTTTGCAATGGCGGAGCGGACGGGACTCGAACCCGCGACCTCCGGCGTGACAGGCCAGCATTCTAACCAGCTGAACTACCGCTCCGTATTGCAGACCTCTTTGTTTTCTCTGCAACCGGGTGGTTGGAGAGAAAACAAGGCCCCCAGCTTTTCGGCCGGGGGCCTCGTTGAAAATGGCGGAGCGGACGGGACTCGAACCCGCGACCTCCGGCGTGACAGGCCAGCATTCTAACCAGCTGAACTACCGCTCCACATTTCAAACTTACCGCGGTGCTGTGGTGGGTGCTGAGGGTTTCGAACCCCCGACCCTCTCCGTGTAAAGGAGACGCTCTACCGCTGAGCTAAGCACCCCAGCGAGCCGCTTAGTTTACAGCATCCTTC
>Ga0308165_1002155_pt1 | contig 24660 bp, 22 predicted proteins | sample PhyWR2_FD_201032 | JGI IMG/M metagenome (GOLD analysis project Ga0308165, IMG submission 201032) | Phyllosphere microbial communities from UC Gill Tract Community Farm, Albany, California, United States - DLSLW.R2 | ecosystem: Host-associated > Plants > Phyllosphere > Unclassified | place: USA... | reverse complement strand
GGGTGATTGCCCTCCCTCAAGCCAGAAGTGATGAAGATCTGGCAACCCGTATTCGCATGCTGGCCGCCAACCATGGGGCCGTGGTGCAGAGCCTTTCGCTACAACAATTGGCAGACCGTGTGGCGATCGGTATGGATCTGCTGGTTCCGGCCAATGCCAGCGTAGAGCAGGCGCATGATATTGCCAGCGAGGTGGAGGAGACTCTACGCCAGACGTTGGGCGAAAATACGGAGATCGAAACCCACCTGGAACCCCAGATGCTGGATTGGCTAACTAGCCAGGATGTGGAACACGGCGAACTGGCGAAGATTGAACAAGCATTGACGGTTTCGGCGCAAAACAGCGGATTGGTGCAAGACATCCATGATATCCGAGCGCGAGAAACGCCACAGGGCGTGATTGTGAATTTTCACTGTCGGGCCCTTCCGGCCTTGTCGATTTCTGCGGTGCATGATGCGGTGGACCATATTGAACGGCAATTGAGAATACAATTCCCGATGGTATCGCGGGTGGTGGGGCATGTTGAACCGCTGTGAGCCCTCACAGCGGAATGATATACCAAAGCGCAGAATGGGCTAATCCAATTAGCCCATTCAGTGCCTATTTATAACCAAGTCAGTCATCGAGCCCATCCGGCTCACAGACAAAAACTGCCTTTTTCTATACTCTCAACTACCCGACTCCAGACCAGACATTGAGATGCCTTGGTGACCAGTTTTGACCGGTCATTGTTGGAATATGTTCAGGAACACAGCCCGGTGTTAATCGAGGGTGTCACCTTGGGGTCCGGCAACGCCACGTTGATGCTAAAGCCCCCCATAAAGATCTCAGGAGTTATAACCCAGCCCATTTCATTGATGTGAATTACATGTTTACCAAGAAAAAAGCCATTTTTTACGCCCCGCCATACACAAACACTGTCATGGTGAAGCCGTAACTTAATCCTGCAATCGACGCCAGTCATAAAAAGATTTATAAACAACTATACAATAAGTTCATATACGGAATTGACTATTTAAGATTGAATATTTAGTACTAATCACGCACCCTGCTATGCCCATTCTCAATGGTTAGTAGTCAAAAAAACAAACAGCTGGTCATTTGGGTTTACGAACAAAATCACGTCTTCCCCCCTGCGTGTGACCCCCCACACGACGGCAGGGATTGTATATTTCAGGATCGATCTAAGGTAGATAGTATCAGGAAATACCTAGTGGGGTACATTTGCGTGAAGTTGTAGCCCCTTCCCGCCAATGGAGCGGCCAGATTTGTCTACGGTTCGGGGTCAATCCAGTAGTAAATGTGATACGGTTCTTCGATGCCATTCCCGATTCCGCCCCACCCCGACATATGGAACGTCAGGGCAGTACCGGCCATCGCGCCAGCAACGCAATATCCCTGGCAGTTTCCCGCACCATCTACGACGCCATCATAATTACCCCATCCCGCCGTTGGCCGCCAGCAGGCCGTAGACCATTAGGAGATCCGACAACTCGCGCTTTTAGCGCCGTAGTGGGAAGACAGTGCTCGGGCTACCAGTACGGTTACAATAGGTCCAACGAGATTGCAGTCGACCCGTGATATACCCCCGGATAGTCGATGGGATGGTCTACCCGTGCATTCAGACCGATATTCGCACCGGATGACCGGTCGTACGTCACAGAAGTACTGCCATTATCGAACGATAGATAGACGGTGTCGCCAGACGTAATCGGCACACCCCCGGAGTGTGGAACGGATACTCGAAAGTCAGCCGGGCCAGTACAGGACACACTCACGACCGTGCGCGCAGAAGGTAAGGCAAGCCCAGCGAGGCCACTGAGTTCGATCAGGGTGTCCCCAACCGTTGCGCAGGACACGTCGGGGACGGGAGGTCCCATGATCACAGTGAACTCCATAACCCCCCACCCGCAATAGAACGCCCCAGTGCCCCGTGGTGTAGTGCCTTTTATGTCCATGACCACACCGTTTAGTACTGTCAGGAAGTAGCCGGGAAATGCCGTTTGAGGGGGCCGACCACCGCAGTCGGTGGGAATAGGGAGTTGTGGTCTACAGTTCTGCGCATTAGTGTGCGATACGTTCGAGTCGCACAGGACGTTCCCACCCCCGGTCGAATCGATCCGGAGCGCGACGGCGTTTTGGTGAGTGGGTGCGTTTCGTGGTTTTTCGCTCCCGTCTATGGCGGTAGTCAGTAGTACAGGTCGGTCCATTCCAGGCACAGGTGGGAGGGGGGTAAGAGTAAGAGTAGCAGCGAATGTAGTAGGTAGCGCGAGGATGAGGCCAGGCGCGACAACCCAGTTGAGTGCGTTCATTTGTATAAACCTCGGAATCGTGTGTACCCCGGGAAATAAGCAGGAAGATTGACCCGTGTCCCCAGGATAGCAATACAGGGCGTCCAGATAGGTAGATAACTTACTCCAGCATCCGCTCCGCCCATATTTTCCACCGTGCCTCGTACGTCTGCACCCGCGCCTCGGTGTCTGTCAATGACAGCCCCTGTCGCCTGGCTTGCTCGTAAAGCCGCATCCGTCGTGCACGATGGTTTTCTAACGCACGGGGCGCAATGGCGGTCCCCGTGGGGGTGAACCACACGCCCAACCAGTCAAATCCATGTTCAATCCTTCCCAGTTGGGTTTTGTCCGGGTGAGTTTCAAAACCACCCAGGTTAAAAAATTCATGCAACCGTTTAACACAGCGCCGCAGTTGCCAACGCGTACGGGTAAGCAGCACAAAGTCATCCATGTAGCGTGCATAAAAGGTTCCTTCCATCGTAGAAAAATAGCTGTCAACGTGGTGCAGCAAGCTGCCACCAATCAGCGGGCTGAGCGCGCAGCCCCGGCAAATCCCGTGTTCTGGCGTATGAAACTCGCCAGCATCTTCCACGCTGTAATACAGATACTGTTCAATAAGGCCAACCAACACCGGGTCATCGACATGCCACTGAACCTGGCTGAGCACCTGTGCTTTACGAATATGGCGGTAATAACCCCGAATATCCGTTCGATAAACAAAGGCATATTCCTCTGAGCTTAACGCCTGCCATACCTCGTTGACCGACTGCTTACCACCGCCCCGGCCTCTGAGATGGGCGCAGCGTTCATGCCTCGGCAGTTTGTCTTCCACCTGCAGCGCAACCCATTTCAGTACCAACGCATCTTGCGCACACCATTGCACCCAGCTTCTGTCGCGATAGTGGTGAACCTGCATCGGCTGCAAGCGATAAACGCCGCCGCATACCTGCCGGTAAAGCGCCTCGCCCCGTTGGGGCCAATGGAAACGCAGGTGCCAAACGTCCGCATTAGGTGGTGCATGCCTGCGGCGTTTTTCCAGCCAGGCATAGGCCACCAACCAATCAGACTCCGCCTTATTCATATTCCAGGCTGAAGGTGGCGATAGCGCTAAATCGTCCGCGTTCAATGGTACGGCTAGCTATCGCGTTCGGCTCACCTTGCACATAGGCCAATACCGTCAAGGTATTGTTGCCACTGACCAGGCGATAACCTTCCCCCCCTTTATTCAGGGGCAATGGCTGCCCTGCCTGGGTTTCCATACCAATCGCAATACCCGATGCCTCGCTGCCGCCTTCAATCGCCAACAGCCCTTTCAGATGCGGATTCTCATCACCGCTGAAGGTCACCTTTACCGTTTTACCCAAGCTCAGATCGCACTCCGTCAGGCGGATCTCAAACGCCTGCCCGTGAGTACGCTGGTTGGTGTACAGGTATTTATCAATGACCGTGCCAAAGTCCAACCTGATATTCTCGTCTCCCGGTGGGATCACACAGGGCTCCGCTACCAGTGCGCCGTGCAGGCGAACGTTGTGAGTCGGTGCCGCCTGACTCAGGGGCGCCATCAATGCGCATAGCATCGGGACTAACTGCATCATTCGCCCGTTCATTGATATACCGCCTTCAGGGTCGCGGTGGCTTCAAATGGCCCTTCTTTTAGCATTGCGCCCGGTCGCTTGACCGGCACCGCTTCCAGCTTAGGTGGGCTGGTCAATCTAATCGGTATCGGCTTGTTCAATTCAAACGGGATACCGTTTTGCTTAATCTGGATAGCCAGATCATTCACATCGCTGGTCACCGCCGCCTTGTCGTAATCTGCCGGTGTGCCAACAAGTTCCAGCGTCATATCCCAGGCATTGGCATTCGGATCGCAGGTGATGTGGTAAGTAATCGGCTGCAGGTAGTTCACGCCATCCACCTTTTTAACGCCCACTCGGCTACCAAAATTGACATCTACCTTGCCACCGTCATTGATGGTGCAGGCCGGGGGTTCAATCAGCGTGCCGAACAGTTTCATATTCGGTGCCGCCTGGCTCACCCCACTCAAGAACCCACTTGCCAGCAACAGAACCAGGCCTGAATAGCTTTTCATCATCATAGGTACTCCACCTTCATCGTTGCCCCTGCAGAGAAGGGGCCACCGGTCAGCGTGGCACCCGCACGTTTGACCGGCACGGCCTCGAGCTCTGGCCAATTCGGATAGGTGAAATCTAACCAACTGTTGATGGGTAATCGGCTGCCGTTCCTGCGTATCTCAATACCAAAATCGGTTTTATTGGTGGTCAGCACCTGGCTATTAAATGAAGCCCCGTTGCCCTCAATCAGCATCTTCACCGAGTTTGATGAGCCGCCTTTGCACTGCACGGAATACGGCACCGGCCGTTTTTTATAGGTGCCATCCACCCGCGTCGTCAGTACATCATTGCCAAAATCAACCTCAATCAGCTTGTTGTTGTTGATCTCGCAAGGCGGCGCCGTGATAGTCACTTTGACCGTAATGGTGCTGGTTGCGGCTTCTGCCCCCAACCCCAGAACCATCAATGCGGCACACAGCATCTGCCCTGGTCTGCTCGCCTTTTCCGTTGCCATGCTGCCCCCTTTAGTCATAATTAAGCTTAAAGTTCAGTTGGGCCGAATAAGCTCCCGCCTGTAGCGGTGCCCGCGTGCGTTCCGGGGTCACGGTGTAATTCAGCGTGTCCTGCCCTGCGGCGATCATCAGCGGTGCCCCACGGCTGCCCAGGCGAATATCCCGGCCAAGTGAATCGCTCATCCGCAATGCCAAGCCAGAAGCACCACGCACCTTGACCAATTGCGGGTTATTCACGTCTGCCGGCGCACTAAAACTCACCGATACGGCAGGCTGATAGGGGGCCCACAGCAGATTGCCGCTACGCTCATCACGGTTATTTGCCGGGCTGCGCAGGCAATCCCGCAGGCGCAATTGCACAACCACCGGAGTACCCTGAGCACCAATCTGTGCCAAACGGGCGGTACCGGTTTCCCCTAACCACACGTCTTGATAAGCCGACTCCATTTCCAACCGGCAGGCGCTCTCCGCCAGCGCACCATGCACACGCAACACGCCATTGGCACCGTCGACATTCCAGTTATCCGCAGAGTGAGCGGCAGGTAACAGTGCCAACACCATCAAGACCGCTGCCGCCTTTACTAGCAGGCACGGCCGCCCATAGCGCGACAGATCGGTACCTTTCCATTTTTGCTGTTGCATGCTCCGCTTCCTTTTCCGTGCCGGTTATCAGCTTTGTTTGATTGGCTTGGCCTGACAGTTGGCTCCGCTACAGGTAAATTGCAGCTGTGGACGACCACCGTAGTCATTCACGTAAGTCAGCACTGGCGCATTGCCCAGCACCGATACGCCCACGTTCAGTGTTTCACTGCCTTTGGGTGCCACCATCAGTGGCTCAAATCCTTTGGCGCTGGCCCCACCTTGTTTGCTGCTGGCATCGACAATCGTCACGTAATACGCCGTCGGGTTATTCACCAGATATTTGTCACCTTGCTTGCTCAGCGTCAGTTGCTCTTGCCAAGGTGCAGCGCCCTGGGAATGGCTCAACGCCTGTGGGCGATAGAACAATTTGATGCGCGTTTGCAGCGCTAACTGCAACGTGTTGGGTTTGTCGCTTTTTGGTGGGATCTCACGCAGGTTAAAATAGAACAGCGTCTCACGATCCTGCGCCAGCAGGTTTGCCGCAGGTAACGCTTGCACCTTCACCTGGCTTTTTGCTCCCGGCTCCAGGCGTTGCAATGGGGGCAAAGCCGTCAACGGTGTGGTGATTTTATTACCCTGTGCGTCCTCTACCCAGCCTTGGGCCAGGTAAGGCAGTTGCTTATTCTCGTTGCTGATACTCAGGCTGACGGACTTTTCGCCGCCGTTAAACACCACGCGGGTGCGGTCTAACGCGACCGCAGCCTGTGCCTGTTGCATGCACAGCACGCCTAACAGCAAACTGCCTGCCAGCGGGGAAATACGCTTACTCATTACGTTCATTGTGGGTCACTCATTATCTGACTTCTGTCAATTCGTTAAAAAATAGGTCTGCCGTGGGAGAGGCCGTATCCGCCTGCCACAATGGCTAAACTTGTGTTGCTGCTGACTCATCCGGCAAGGTTTTCTGCCTTGTCATTCGCCGGTAACAACCGGCATGGCAACAAGAGATCGGTCAGGCCACTCTGCGGGATCTGCGCCGGTAGCGTCAGCGCACACTGCGCCAGCCCACTCCAATGCACCGTCATTTCTTCGTTCGGATTAATGCCGCTCAGGTACACGCTGCCATCGTCACTTACGATACCAACCTCTTGCTTTTTGTGGTTTTTCACCGTGGCGCCAAATGGGGCTGTTGAACCATCCGCCAGGCGGATCACCGCCATCGCCTTCTCACCGGCAATCACCTCAAACCGTCGGTAGCCAATAGCCCCTTCGGTCAAGGTGGCCTGTACTACCGAACGCGTGGCTTCGGCATTATCTGGCAGCTTGTTAACATCAATGCTCACCCGGTTGCGGTAATAGCTGCTGACATCCGTCACCACCGCTTTACCAAATCGGTTAGTGCGGGTCACTGCGCCATAACCGCCAATCGGGATATCCGCTACACCGTCCGTATCCAGCAGCATTCGGGTACCGCCGATCATGCCCGAACGGTGAAGTGCCGCGCCTTTCATGGTGGCTGTCGCGCCGCCCTGTAATGACAACCCTACCGATGAATAGCGGCCTTCCTGATAACTGGCATTAGCATTCACCTGGGCCAAAGAGCCCTGATGGCTGTAATAACCACTCGCCGTACCACCGCTGCGGGTGACACCGCTGCTCAGTTGGTAACTGTCGCCATTTTCCAGACGATCGTAGTACCCCACCTGATGGCTGTTATCATTGCGATCGTAGCTACTGTTGTAGCTCACCGAACCATTGCCGCCCCATGGCAGTGACAGGGACAGATACATGCCATCGTCGTTGGCACCGTTGTACTTGTTGCGATACCCCGTCAGGGAAAGGCTCAGGTTACGGAACCGGCCGAGGTCAAAATTGCGCGACAACGTCAGGGTGTAACGATCGTTGGTCGTACTGTTCCAATAGGTCTGGTGGTTGTAGTTCAGGTAGGCACTTAACCCAAGATCGCGGAAATGCTGGCTGAAGCTGACGGTATACATCTCCTTGCTGTTCTGATTGCGTGTGCCGTAGGTACGCGCATCCAGATATTCGCTCATCGACATGTAGTTCCGCTCCGAGAAGCGGTAACCGGCAAAGGTCACCTGGCTGTCATACTCGTCGAAGTTTTTCGAGTAGCTCAGCCGGTAAGAGCCCCCCGTCAGCGTGCTGTCTTCCAGCTGTGGCAAGCGTGCACGCGACTGGGTAAAGTCAAACGACAATGCGCCAAACATCATCAGATCGCGCCCGATCCCCACCGCCAGTGCGTTGTAATCACCGCCAGCCACGCCACCGCCATACAGTGACCAACCGTTGCTCACCCCCCAGGAGAATTCACCGGTGCCGAACAGTGGCCCATTGGTGTTGTGCTTCCAGTCTGAAGGGCGACCACTCGCCAACTTGTAACGCACTGTTCCTGGCCGTGTCAGATACGGAACGCTGGCGGTATCGATCCGGAACGTCTGCACGCTGCCGTCCTGCTCCTCTACCCGTACATCCAACTGCCCAGACACCGCATCATTAATATCCTGAATGCGGAACGGCCCTGACGCGACCTGAGTCTCATACAACACCCGCCCCTGCTGGCTGATCACCACTTTGGCGTTGGTACGCGCCACACCGGTCACCTCTGGGGCGTATCCGCGCAGGTTCGGTGGCAACATGCTGTCATCACTGATCAGGCTGGCACCGGTAAAGCGGAAGCTGTCAAAGATGTCGGAGTACAAGAAGTTCTCCCCAACCGACAACTGCGCCCCCAGACGTGGAATAGCCCGATAGGCGTAGTAACGGCTCCAGTCCCAGTTATTACGTGTCCCTGCCCCGCTACCGGTCTGATGATCCAGCCGCATCTGCCAGTCAGCCCGTAATCGCCAGGCCCCCAGATTGGCCCCCATGGTGCCGTTGCCGCTCACGTTATATCCCTGCTCACCGCGCTGCTGCTGGCGTTGTGTCTGGCCGTTGATGTAATAATCCATGAGTAATCCTGGAATACCCTCATCCCAACGCGACGGCGGATCCCAGTTGTCTGCCGCATACTCCAGATAGGCCTGTGGCAGGCTCACTGTCAGGCTGGCACTGCCCAGATCGGCACGCGCAGCCGTGCCTGGCAGGCTACCCAGCGACAAACACTCGCCTTGGTGCCACCAGGTCAATTTTTCTTTTATTGCCGGTTTTAAACCAAATTGTTCAACCATTGCCGGGCTAAGGCAGGCAGCGCTGTCGTTGGCATCTTGTTCTGCCGGGTAAAAAATGACAGGCTGTTCAGGCAGTTCCTGTTTATTAATACGCACTAACATCATGTAATCGCCCGGCATGATATAACCGCCGCGGGAAAACTGGCCAAGGTCAATATTCCCTCGGTCTTTAACATCCAGCACGTCCGTATTGAACTGGACTTCCGCCGCACTGGCATGATGCCCACCACTCCCTAGCGCACAGGCTATACAAACGCCCAATACACGTGGGCGAAAAGGTAATAACATCCAGTTCGATATCATCATGCTTCATCAATCCCTTTTATTATTCACATTACAGCTATTAAGACGAAGCAGACCCTTCCATAGCTTATGGAATTAATTTTTCTTTACATTACTCATTGTTGAAAAGAGAGAGGGCTCATAAGTCCATTTCAACCATGGCTTTCAGTAGTAATCCATTTTAAAGCGAATGGTTGAGGTATATTCACCAACACGCAACACCTGTAAATTACTCACCAGGCGCAAGGAGTAATTCAACTGTCTGTCCCCTTCAATAATGCTCATTGCAGGTAACGGCTCACCAGGGATCGCGGTATTTCCCCTGCTGTCTTTCAGCTGTAATGCGATACCACGCGCTTGTCCATCAACAGCGAAAAAGCCATTATCTATACGGCCATCAAACGTTACCTGAAAGCGCTGCCAATCTGGCTGACTTTTGTCTATATGCCCCAGCGCACAATTAACCAAGCGGATCCTGAAAGGACGGGTCAAACCTTGTCCATCACGAATTACCTGGCTCAACGGTAATAGAGACATATCAATTGTCTGGTCACTGCTTTCAGTATCAATGGCGCAGGCGGTTTCAATCACGGCACCTTGCATATTGACCCGTCCCCAACCAGATGCCAGCGCCGGGCAACTTTCTAACGGTAACAGTACCAACAGGCAAAACGCCAAATGACGAGGTAACACCTTTTCCATTCAACTTATATCCTCTGAACTAGCTTTGACAAGAATGCATACGGGGTAACCCCGTATGCACGATTTATCTTGTAGCCAGGACCGATTATTTATAGTCCATAATGAAGTTAGTAACGCTATGGAACTTACCTGGGACAATATCAATCTTGTCGCCGTCACCTTTCAGATAAGCGCTAAATGCAAGCGTTGCTTCTGTAGCGCCCGCGCTGATCAGTTGACCCCCAGTCGGTTTACCCAGAGCAACCAGGTTATTGCTACCATCCATAATTGCAATGCTTGCGCCTTTAGCTTCGCCGGTAATACCCAACAGACCATTTTTACCTGGTGCGCCATCAAAAGTAGCGGTCACCGTTTTTGCGGTTGCCAGGCTGCATTTTTCCAGGTGAATTTCAAAAGGCTTAGGGTCAGAAGTTCCGCCATTAAGCAGAGACACGTTGGAAACTGCACCCAAGTCAACCGTCTGGTCGATAGAGTTCGGATCAATAGAGCACGGAGCATCAATAATTGAGCCGGTGAAAGTCACTTTACCGTGGCCCTGATCTGCAGCCTGTGCACCAGAAATAGTGCCAAATGCCAATACCGCCGCCATCATGATCTTATTCAATTTCATTTTACTATATCCTTAATAAAACAGTTTTATCCTATATGTTTATCACCATAGCCATTCATTAACTGGCGCAGAGCCGGAGTCTTGAGAAGACCGGTATTCGCTACTACGCTTGTCGTTTATGAATAAGTATCGGCGACTGGAAATATGTTACCCCCACCCAACCAAAAAAGATAATTAAGCTGATTTACAACAATAAAAAAGCATTTATAACTAAATATTACTAAATTATAAGAACATCACTTCGAAAAATAAGAAAAAACCCTCCCTAATCAGTATCCCAAGCCCCTTAAGAAACGATAACTTATTATTAAAAAAAATAATTCCAGCAAACTGTTGACTCAAGCCATATATCTCAACTAAATTCCCCAAAACATAAAATAAGAGACTATTCTTATTCTTTGAAACGACGTTAAGCTTTGATGTAACTTTGACACTAAGGATTACTTACCAACACTATGAAATACATAATAAATTTAAACCTTACTTTTGATCCTGGTACTAGGGTCCTAGCCTTGAAAAATGACACCCTGCTGTCCATTGAGTTAACCAAACCAGCAAGCCGTCTGTTATGTGAGCTCATTGAGAACAACAAGAATACCCTTTCTAAAGATGTCATCATTCAAAACGTGTGGGTAAATTATGGCTTCGCAGCCTCAAAGGCTAATTTAAGCAACCACATTAGTGAGTTAAGAAAAGCATTTGTCAATCTGGGGCTCGATAGTGATGTCATCATCACCGTGCCCAAAGTTGGCTTTAGAATGGAGGCGGAAATTCATCCTGTCGTAAAAGCGGAAAAAATATTAAAAGAAGTGACGATAGAGGAAAGGAGCACGGTCATCGTAGATGAACCCACCACGCTGATAAATGAACGAACTTTATCTCAGCCAGAAAGTCGAACAGAGAAGAGCAGAAAAACAGTTAAGTTAAATATTATCATTATTGTAATTACATTACTTCTAGCCTCTGCAGCAGGAGTGGCTTTCATACTCTTACCTAAAAGTGATGCTGTTCCTTTGGTGACCGCAATAGGCGAGTGTAATATCTATAGTTTAAATACCGCCAAGCCTCCTGCCGACTTTATTAAATCGGTTACCAATAGGATGGAAAGTGAAAAAATCGATTGTACACAAGAGAGTATCGATATCTATTACGCAGAGACTCGAAATAAAAATGCGATGATGAAGATAAGTTTTATGTCTGTTTGTAAAAACCGTGACAGCACTCATTATAGAAATTGTACAAACTATAAATATGTTAAGTAGGCTAAAATGAAAAAAATAATCTTTGCGTTACTAGCCATTATTTTGATTTGCAGTTATCTGTTCTATCGCCATCACTTTACCGTTCCTAGCAAGCAGCCTTTCCGCTGTGATGCTCAACTTATCTCACATATCGAACGGCACAACAAAAATATTGATATCAACTTGTTTTCCAGCATCATATTTACTATACGTGGCGAAGGTTTATTAGAGATGACGGGGACGTATACACAAGATAACCAGCAATACCTGGTTAATAGGAAAGTGTTTTTTACTCACAAACACTCAGAATTAAATGGCATGAAAAAAACAACAATCTCGCGTGAAGTTGTCACCCCAAGCGACAATGTTCCAGAGGAATCATGGCAGCAATATATTCTACCTGATCTCCCTGGAGTCGAGTTCTATACAGAATTGAAAGAAATGAATAAAAATGCAGTGTTTTTCCAGGGACTGTCTAATCCATTCTTTGTTTGCGTACTTTCAGAATATCACGATTAACACAATTTACATCCCCGGCATGTCAAATCGCTTACTCTCGGTAAGCGATTAAATTTATTAACTTACAAAAATACGGGTATGTATACATCAATCACAAAAGTTATAAAAATGCACGCTTAACTTTAAAAAATTAATTTAATAAACTTAAAAATTCCCCATGCAAAATAATCAACTTAATTTTCGACTTAAACTCTATTAAATTGCAAACTGTTCCACAGTTCAGGTAACCTCTTGGCAAAATTAAAACCCTACACTGAACAACAGAAGTTTTTATTTCCATGGTTCTCAAAATCATGACTAACCTGATTTAAAAACACAGGAAAAGTAATAAAAATTCGCCGGGGTCAAATATGTACTTTGCCCGAAAGCTAGCAAGGATATAGGTTATGAAAGAAACGTTAAAAATATCAATAGTTGATGATAATCAGTACTTTACATCCGGACTACGCCATTTACTTGCTGATTTTTACCTCACAAAAAATACCCGCGTAAGGTTCATTGATGAGAAGGCTTCCAAGCCCTCGATAGATATCTTATTTCATGCTAACCGTTATGGTATCCCGGGTGTCTACTACCGATATCTACACAGCACGGCTAAACCTCTTGTTTTTGCCATCTGTGATAAAAACGAAAAGTGTCATGTAAGAAAAGACGGTATCTTATACCGGCATCAATCGATGAACTTGGTGTTGAATATGGTTGAACAAGCACGATCTATCGATCCCCACTCTTCAGACCCGGTATCTGATGTCTCTTTAGCTCAAACGATCACCCATCGTGAATACGAGGTATTAGGTTACCTCAAACAGGGTCGGAGTCTGACTGAGGCAGCAAATTATATGAATCTGAGTGTGAAAACGGTCAGTGCACATAAACGTTCTGTCATGAAAAAGCTCAACTTCCGACGTAATAGCGAGTTGCTCTATTGGATGATACAAGGGGGACTCATCGGCCATACAAAGGTAATGAGATAAGAGCTCACCACACCATCCAGCTCACAGAAGATGATAAGGTTATGTTCTTACTGCGTGTTTTCCACTAATGGACATCAAACCTCGCTATAAGAAAACTCACTTCGCCACCAGTTGGTTTTTTACTATCTGGCCGTCCTTCATAATGACAGTCAGGTTTTTACCAGGATCGGCCAGCAGGCCGATATCAGCTAGCGGATCGCCGTTGACCAGTAATAAATCGGCTAAAGCGCCGACTTCGACAACGCCCAGTTTTCCTGGATAGGGGTTGCGTCGATCTGATAGTGCCAACAATTGTGCATTATCAGCCGTCGCCATTTTTAGCACTTCGGCTGGGGTGTACCACCGGGTCATGGTAGAAAGCTGAGAGCCTTGCCTGGCTGCCAAATGCGCATCGAATAACACGTCCGTGCCAAATGCGACTTTCACACCGTATTTTTTTGCCAAGCGATAGGCATTATCCGTTCCGGCAAACACTTGTGCTGCCCTGGCTTGTCCGGCGGCATCGGGCAGTTGATTGGCATTTTCGTCAGCCAAAAAAGGCTGCAAACTCCACCATATCCCCGTATCTGCCATCAGCTTTGCCGTGGCATCATCTGCCAGTTGACCATGTTCAATGACTTTTGCACCGGCCTGAATGGCATTACGAATGGCTTCCGGGGTGTATGCATGGACTGTCACATAGGTCCCCCAATTTGCAGCGGCCTCGACTGCAGCGTGAATTTCATCGACGCTAAGCTGTACCGTATCTATCGGGCCATAGGGAGAAGATACGCCGCCGCCCCCGGTCAGCTTGATCTGGCTGGCTCCTTGCAATAATTGCTCTCTGGTGCGCTTGCGAACCTCATCGGATGAATCCGCTATCGCTGATATGCCAACTCGCTCTGGATAGCTCAATTGGTCAGGGGTAGACGGTATCTCTGAAAGCATACGAAAATCACCATGACCACCCGTTTGTGAAATCATTGCCCCCGATGGCCAGATGCGTGGCCCTTTGATGACGCCATTATCAATAGCGAGTTTTAAGCCAAACGCTGGGCCCCCCAAATCGCGAACGCTGGTAAATCCACGCATCAGCGTTGACTCAGCTTCAGCACCGGCCAGCAAAGTAATAAAAGTTAACGGAGCCATTGATGCCTGGGCCATGGTAGGGCGCACCATAAAGGTATGCCAGTGAGCGTCGATAAGGCCAGGCATCAATGTTTGACCATTACCAGCGATATGCACTGCATCAGTGGGTGAACTAATCGGTTGGGAAGAAATTTGAGTAATTTTATTGCCTTCAATGGCCACATTCATCTTGGCAGTTAAACTTGTGCCGTCAAAGATCCGCACATCCTCGAAGAGGGTCATTGTCGATTGAGCAACGGATAATGAGGGTTGGAGCAGGAGGCCGGTCAGACATGTGGCCAAGAATGTTCTTTTGATTGGATCTAACATCAGTAATGCCCTCTCGGATCCCTGAACCAGGTAGCGTTTATTATTTATGGCTAATAGATGATCCCCCCTTATCTCCAAAGGAACGTGGGATAACTTCTGTCTCAATAGAGTTTAGAACGTTGTTATAGGGTTAGTGAAAAATCATTTCCCATTAAGCTGGAGTGCCCCGAGCCCGTCGAAAAATCTGGCCTATATTTTGAGCATAGGAGGAGTCTATGGGCACACCACGATTTACCCCCCTAAATTTAGTCCGCCAGATCACTGAGCAGCAGTGTTTAGGGTTATCGCAGGGTTCACTGCGATCTGCATGAAGTCGGTGAAGCGTGTAGCAGAAACCGGCCACAGTCATCTCGGTGGCGTAAGTGCGGAGGCCTTCGAAAAGCCTCGCCGTGAGGACAAAAACTGTCTACTGGGATATGGTCACTCCACCCCTGATTGAAACAGGTATAATAGACATACGCGGCCAAGCCCTCCACAGAGAGCCGTATATTACATATTTCAAATAAAATGCCTTGGTTATCATCACCTCTCCCGTGTTGTCACTCCTGTTCCTGCACCTTGGTTACTACTTTACCAATCTTGCCGTGTGAAGACGTAGTTCGTGCAGAAAAGATAAATGTCATGCTCACTGAACAGCAGGTCACAGAATCTATGGTCTCTCCCGTTTTCGCAGCACCTATTGACCCCCCCCCAAGCTTTGGCGGGCCTTTTGATGATGACTGTCCTACACTTTTTTATATTACGGGGTTTTACAAACTGCAGCAGATGCAGGCCCTGGATTTTAAAATCCAAAAGAATAAAAGTGAATGCGCACCTACCTTAACTCCTCCATGCACATCATTAATGGGATTTTGTTTGTGTAAAATAAGTAACCGGAATCCTTCATTTTAACCACCCTAAACGTTAAATTATCTTTTGCATTAATGATGTACTGATCCAATATCTCCATCAAAATGGGATCGGAAAGACTGTAATCTCCAACATCATGAATTTTAGAACTGTACTTTATATTGTTTAATGTATAACTGTTAATTTTTTGGGTGTAGTTGAACGTATAACTGACGTGATGCTGTGATAGTTCTCCTTTTGCTGTAAGCACATCAACGTTAATAGTAATTATCCCATTGCCATCCGCCATTTCAAAATGATAAATACCATCAATAAATTCATTTTCTTTCGATTTTAAAGAATAAAGCTTTAATATTGAAATGCATGATAAATTGCTCTGGTTTTTATTGTGAAAAAGAATTTCACCAAAAGTCAATGACACCACCATAATAAAATAAAGAAAAATTAAATAGATATATTTTTTTTTAAACATTTTAATTTACTCTGTAAATAGAGATGCATTTCCCCTGTTTTTCCTCATAACAAACAATGGCTGACTCCTTGATAGGGGATTTCATTGAGGAATAGTAGATGTTTGCCTTTGTATCACATTTTACATTTTGTTTACTGATAACATTTAGAATGTTTTCCATATCAGTAGTTTCACTTTTGTCGATGTAAATAGCACACTTTTGATAACCACCTATTTTTTTATAGATATTACTTAGTTTACTCTGTTTTTCTTGATGTAATATACTCACATAGAATAGACCAATAATGGGAATCATACTTATTATAGTTAAAGTGATGAATGTTTTTTTTCTAAAATAACCTCCAGAGTTCGTTGATAACTTTTTTTGTTCTGTAACAACATTAGTATTCAATACATCAATTGATATATTAGTGGATATACAGACGCCCTTTCGGGGTATGGTTATGATTACATCCTCAATAAGTGAAAGGCTTGAAAATGCTTTTCGTATGGTAGATATGCATTGATAAAAAGTGTTTGCAGTAGCAGATTGATCATTTTTCTCCCACACATTTTCTAGGAAAAAACGCTGAAGTACCGGGGTAGGATAGGCTTCAATCAAAATCTGTAAACACCTATTAGCGGAGTAGTAGAGTTTTAATACGTTTTCAGGATTGTCAAGGCGGCATAATGTCCCTTCCTCCGCATTGTAATGGATGATGTTGTTGAATATGACATTAAACATTGTGATATACCTTGAATACTCTTGTTGGTCTTCTTCGTTACAATGACTATAGTATAGTTTACTATGAGGCATTAGACAATTCCTAGATAAAATCTTAACACGCAGTTAATAACACAGTTAAGACTAAATTAACTCATTGATAATACTGGAAATTAAACTATTTAATCTTAGCTGTGCATTTGTGAATATCTGGCTAAGTAGTTTAGCCTTTTTTTCGTATCTCAAGTGTGGATAATAGATTGCATGATGAAACAGGGACGGTATCGACTAATGCCTATTGATCGTTGTTTATGTGTTTTTGGTTGTGTTTGAAATTATGTTTGGCTTTGGTGAATAAATCAGAATTTCTGACTGCTATCAGGATCGGATCACTTCATACCTGATCCTGTAGTGGTATCCCGCGGCAAAGCAAAAGGGTTCTGTCGCATTAAGGCGTCGTCAGGCAACATGCTGTTTTTTTTAAGATGTTGCCTGCCTATAATCCTCAAAGCTTTCAAACGCTGGCACTAACTCTCTTCGATGTTGTTATTCAATGTGTTCGCTGGTATCTGGCTTATGCCCTCAGCCTGCGCAATCTCGAAGAGATAATGGCGGAGCGCGACGTTATTGTTGACCATTCCACTCTTCACCGCTGGGTTATTCGCCTGGTACCGTTTTTGGATAAGGCCTTCCGCCGACATAAACGTACCGTGGCTCGTTGGTGGCGCATGGACGACACCTACATTAAAGTTAAAAGACAGTGGAAGTATCTGTACCGCGCGATGGATACAGCAGGCCAGACCAACGACTTCCTGCTGACTGCCAAACGGGGCGCTGCCGTCGCCTTGCGCTTCTTTCGCGAGGCTATTCGTCATCACGGCAAACTCGAAGTGGTTACTATCGATAAATAACGGTGGAGTACTCAATGGAGGCCCTGTAATATCGGTTGAGAATTACACGTTGAGTTATGACTAATAAATTTATCTTCACCTTATAAAATAATAATGGGTGAAAATGTGCTATTTAAATAGCATTCATCCTAAATTAATATTGTCACACCTGTGGCTAACAACACTATACCCATACTTTTTAAGTATGTTTTTTTTCTACAGAGGTATCTAATCATGAGAATACATATATTTACTGAAAATATCTATTTCAGCGGAGGGGTGGTCGCTTTTTTAGAAGAAAAAGGTTACGTAGTTAATGTAGTTAGTCCATATAACAAAAGATATCTTGATGATTTAAACCTCAATGATTTGGTTATTTTTCATTTCTACAAAGTAACTCCGTCATTAAACTTGCAGGTATTAAAGCTTAGTGGAAAAATAAAGTTACTGTTAGTCAGTTCAAGCAACTTAAAGCTAGGTGTAATTTGTAATATTAATAAATCCATAGATGAGCGCGCATCATTGGAGCAATTATTTCATGCTGTTTTAAAAACCATCAGTAGTGATATATATTACCAGGAACAATATAATAAACTTTCAGAAAGAGAACGGGTAATTTTAATTGACACACTACATGGCACAAAAGTTTTTGTAACTGCCAAGCAGTTAAAATTATCTGAAAAAACTGTTTATGCACATAAAATTAATGCTTTTAGAAAACTTGGCGTTAGAAATATTCAAGATATTATGCCATTAAAGGACCTTATTTTTGAAAGGAATAGACAAGTAGTTTTGAAATATACTACAGCAAATAGTATCGGCTTTGCTGAGTAAATCGAATCGGTCAATTATTCTTACTCTACGAGACTATGATGCGCAGGTTGGTGAGGCTATAGCCATAAGTGTACGGATTATTTTAGTAAATGACTGATAGGAGGATCCGTTATCTAAATCTTATTTATTCAATAAAGTCCGATCGCATCGGACCAGTGCATAACATGTCGTGTGTGGGGCTAGCCCCGTTCAGTGCCAGCGGCCGCATGGCGTACCTGGATAAATCGGCGCTATCGAAAAAATGTCCAACCGAGGTGCCGAGCAAAATGGAATTATTTTTGTACGGGGATTTCGACTTTAACAGAGAACGGAAGCCACATTCTTGTGTCAGACATAGTAGCTTCCGAAAAGGGCAGACATCGGAAAGGACGCTCCCAGACCGCGAACTCGACCAAATTTTGAGCCAGGTAGGCGGCCGCATACCTACCTTCTCGACTTTTTATCAAGAACCCAACAGGAGCACCTCGCTTAGGGGACTAATTTGTCGAGATGCTTGCCACCAAATTTATCTTTATTTTTCTGAGAAAGACTTATATAAAGTGCTCCGAAATATTTAGTGTATTCCCCCCACTTGATAGGATTACATTTTCTGATAGCAGATAGTATTTATAACATAATACTCAATTAGATTTAAATTAATGTGATTTTTAGGTGTTCAGTGTGCCACTACGCTCACCTTACCCACCCAGCTCACAGACAATCCCCGCGAATTTCTATACCCTCAACTATCTGACTCCAGACCAGACGTTGAGATGCCTTAGTGAACAGTTTTGACCTGTCATTATTGAAATATATTCAGGAACACAGCCCGGTGTTAATCGAGGATGTCATCTCCAGGTTTGGCAAAACCACGTCGACGCTGAAGCGCTCCATGAAGGAGCTCAACGAGTTCCTGGACCCAGATTGCCACCTGCATATCGATGGGCAGTGGATCGTCACGGCGATCGGCTACCGGGAATATATCGCCTTTCTGGAACAGATCCCGTTTAACCGCTACATCACCACCGCCGATGAACGCATTAAAGATCTCAGCGTGGCGCTATGCCTGCAGGACGTGGTGAACAAAAGCGAGTATTACCGCAAGTTTAACGTCAGCCCAACCACGCTCAAAAACGATAACCAGGCGCTGTCGGCATTTTTACAGGCCAATCATCTCGCCGTTACCGCCATTCCCAAACAGGGATCGCGGCTGGATGGCGACGAGATCCTGCTGCGCATCGCCATTTGCCTGACGATCCTGAAAACCATCGAGATCGGCGAAGATCACCTGCTGGTGCCCCACAAGGCCAACGAGCCGATTAATCGCTCCATTGCCACGCAGTTCTTAAAGGTGTGCCAACAGGAAATCAGTGCCGCTGCCGAGCTATACCAACAGCGGCTGAGCCAGCGGATCACGCTGGGCTATAACAGTAAAAAATACTTCCTGGTGTATATGAGCATTGCGCTACATCGCATGCGGCGCGGGCATTTTATTACCCACAGCGATAACCTGAGCTTTATTCAATCTTCTGACTTTGGGTTGCTGGATGGCGAGCACGAAAACCGCTTTCTCGACCTGCTGATTTCATCGCTGACCTACACCTGGCGGCCGTTCGATATCTACGATCCCACGCTGATTACGCTCGTTGGCCACCTTTGTGAAACCCTGACCCCGTTGCTACGGGCAGAAATCCACAACCGTTCGCCCTTCTTCGCCGAGATCTACCAGTTCGTCTATTCGACCATCGTACAAAACAAGTTCAATCTCTACTTTGACGATAAAAAACTGCATCAGGTGCAGACCCGGCATGCGCTGCTCTATCAGGGCGTCGCCCAAGCCACCGCACCCATTGCGCAGCACTATCAAACCACCTTTTCGCCGGTGCATCTGTCCACGCTGGTGTTGATCCTGAAGAAATACGAGCTGCAAAACAGAGTCCACAGCGAGGAGAAAAAACGCGTCATTATCGTGACCAACTCTTCTGAAAGTAAGGTGGGCTATTTCAAGGAGGTGCTGAAGTCGCACTTCCATATTGAAATTGTCGGCTACGTGAATATCAATGAGATACACACGCTCAAGCAGATCCCCTTTGATTTGCTGATCACCTTCACCAATAAAATCTCGAGCTATCTGAAGTATTATCAGTTGGATTACATCAAGGTGAATTTCTATCTCAGCCGCGATGATATCTCGCTGCTCAGCCAGCACGGGCTTTCCCGGGCGAAGAAGAAGATCCCGGCAGAGGAATTTATTCAGGAGATTGAGGGATTGGATCGTCAGCAGCTGCGCGCCCTGCTAGAACAGAGATACCCTGACTTTTTCATTTGATCGGGACAACCACCAGCCTTGGCCGGTGGTTGTTTTATCGCGTAATCACTCTAGAAATCGATTTTTAACTTGGCGTAAAAACCGTTTGAAGTGATATCGCTATTATAAGCACCGGTGTATGACAGACCGAAGGTGGTCGCTTTACCGAGCTTGGTTTCAATACCTAACCCCACGCCAACCAGGTTAGACAATTTGCCCCCCTGGATCCTGGCTACTCCGCTATCTGCAAGCGACATTGTCGCTTCTGGAGTGGTGTCACCGAAGAAGTGGGTACCATACAGATCACCCTTCACTGCCATATCCAGGTTAGCCAAGGTAAATGGCACCGCGGTACGCACGCCAAGGGTAGTGACCTGCAGATCCTGGTTATCAACGTTGGTGGTAAACACCATGTTGTTAACCGTTTCCACATAGCCATCGGATTTGATATGCATCCAGCTGACACCGAAATAAGGCTCAACGGAATAGCTATCGGTATTGAATCCTGAATAGGCCGCTTCTGCAAACAGCTGGGTAATATCCACATTTGGGGAAACAGAATTTGTGCCAACCTGATCGAGGACACTCAAAGTACGATTAGCATCACGATCCTGCTTGGTGTACATCGCACCATAATTCAGCGAAGCCACATCAGCGATTTTAGAAACGCCGTAAACCCCGAAGTGCAGGTCGTCACTGTCGATTTTACCGCTGCTTCCCCCTTTGAAATCGGTGCTACCCGCCCCGAAGTACAGCCCGAGTTTAGTGCTGCTGCTAACATCGATTTCACTGCCGATTAAGGCCGCGAAGAAATCGACGTCCATGCTGGATTGGCCGTAATCCACATTAGACCAGCTACCTATAGGTGCCATCCAGAAGCGGCCCGAACCATCGGCCGTTTCAACATAACGCCCTCCCCCCACGCCAACCGCCTGATCCTTGATAACACGGGACATCGTCATTGAATTAACAATACTGGCATTTTGCGTATTGAGGTACATATCATTGCCGAGTGAGTTGTAGGTATTACTAACCTGCTCACCAGATGCCATCAGCAGGGAGTCGAAAAGCGTCCCCCTACCCGTGCCCTCAATCGTATTGGCAATAGAGCGGCCATTGTGGTTTGAAGCGTAAGAGGCAAACGTCACATCATCATTGCGGCCAAAACTGGCGGTGAGGGCATTACCAGAAACCTCGACCTCGGTGTTGAAGAACGCGTACTGAGGTGTGGCAATGGCCTTATCAACACCGGTTAAGGCATCCGCGGTGACCGTGCCAACAGCGACGGTGCCATTATTAAACACGTCTGCGTATACATCCCTGTCGTTGGAACCCACCGTAATCATCGAACCGTTGTTAAAGGTCAACTGACCCACATTGACATGTTCATCCGTGCTGACGACGTAAGTGCCCCCGGCATTGACGTCAATATTGGCCTTATGGCTTGCTGTCGATGTCAGTGGCCCCTTCAGCGTAAACGTATCGTTATAGTGGCCAATGACCCCGAACTTACCGCCATTCACCGCCACGGTGCCGCTACCAAAGGATTCAGTGAAGCCATACAGGGCGCCGTTCTCCACGGTAGTATTCCCCTGATAGCTGTTATCGCCGGTCATGACCAACGTACCCGCACCGAGTTTAACCAGGGAACCGGTATAGAGATCGGCGTCAATTTTGGACTCAATAGCAGCAGCACGCGCAGCGTAATAATCCTGCCGCCATTTCTCCGCATCCTCCTGGCTAACGATATGATCCGTCGAATCGCTGTTACCGTCATTGACTACGAAGCTATTACCCAGCTCATAGGCTCCACCAGCCGCAATACCCTGATTTTTATAGTTCTGTAGCCAGGCCAAATCTTCTTGTTTACGCGCATCCAGCGCTTGCTGGCTGATGTTATTACTCCAGACATCAAGCGGCGTAGTGGCCATGTTGTACTCAACCTTGCCAAGGAACTGACCGGGCCCATACATCCCTTTATCAAGATCGGGCACTCCCCAGCCGTAGCGAACATCGGGAACGCCGTCAGCCGCAGTCCAGTTGGCCAGCGTACTACCGTCTGGGTTCTGGTGGCTGGCGGTGGTGAACATCACATCACGAACCTGAAGAGCGCTCATATCCTGATAGCGTGAAAGCAGTACGCCCATGGCACCAGCCACATGGGGAGCCGACATGGAGGTACCTGATGAGTTCCCCCAGCCCGGAGCCCCGGTTGTCGCATTCACCGTGGTTGAGTAGATGCCATTTCCCGGCGCAGCCACGGTCCACCATTTGGCCTCGCCAGCCTCATTCCAGGTATAAGAGAGGGAGTATTTATCGGTACCGGTTACCCGTTGCAACCCGGCAACAGCAATCCAGTGCTGCTCGGCTTCAGGGTGATAATAAGGGTAAAGTGCACGATAGAATGGATTGGCAAAATCGCGGTTGCCCGTGGTAAATATCTGCACCACCGTGGTGCCTTTCACGGCATCATAGGCAGCATCAACAAAGGACGGATTATCTCCGTAGACTTTATTGAAATAAAAGTACTCATATTCTGACTGGGTCATGTTATTGGCCGGTATATGCACACCGGTATTGCCACCGTCACTGCCGGTTGACCCGTTGTCGACAATACGAATGTTGGTGCCCCAGCTGTTGTTAATCACCTCTGCACCGGAATCAACCAGCGCTTTCCAACCGGTATAGAAGTACTGGTAATCCTGGAACGGACCATAGTTATTGCCATCTGTGCCACCGGTATTAGCGACATAAATATTGGCGCCCCAGGCAACACCGTGCATACCTTCACCATCACGATTAGCCCCAACGGTGCCGGTTACGTGGGTTCCATGGCCATCGTTAACACCGGCTAACCATTGACCGCTGATATCAAATGCTTCACCCTCGATATATTCGCCCTGTAACCCCGGTGCCGACTGTGGGTAACGCAAACCGGACGACCCGTAGATGCCATTAGCCTGGACTACATGGAAGCGATCGCCGTTAAGATCTTGATGAATAAATAACAGAGCACCAGAATCCATTACGCCAACGTTAACCCCTTGCCCAGAGTATCCCAGCGCATAGGCGCCGGATGCTTTCATCGCAGTGATGCCCCAATCCCTGCTGTATTCCTCTGTTTCCCAACTGGCTTTATCGCCTATCTGCCCTGTTTCCACATAAGCTGCGGTGGCTACACCGGCCATCGGCGAGATGGCGGCGGAAATGGTCAAGGCAATGAGTGACTTGTTAAGCGTTATTTTTTTCCCCTGGTTTTGATTTATTTTGTTGGGTTGTTGCAAAGCCTTGTGAAAAAATACCTTTGAAATCAAATTCATGTTGATATTCCTTTCAATAATGCTCACAGAAATATTTCTTTGTGCCAAGTTGGCCACACCTTTTTTATTGATTTGTATACCATTTCAAACGAGCACCTGCAGTGTGCTCACTTTTTGAACTGACACATATTGATAAATATCAACATAGTTTTTTACAGCCCATCAAATAATTAGATTATGTGACGGCCTTCATCAATAAAATCGCTGAAATTTTTTGAGGTTGTACCACTGAGAGTTTTAGCTAGGAGGGAATGGAGGCCACTACGGCCAACCAACGTTGGCCGTGCATTAGGTAAGGTTACAGTGTCTGACGAACACCCCGGCAGTAGACTTCCACCAGATCCAACCCTTCATTCAGCACCAGAATATCGGCATCTTTCCCCGGGCACAGTGACCCTTTCCGGCTCTGCGCGCCCGCCAGAAACGCCGGATTCTCGCAAGCGATGCTGGCGACGGACACCAGGCCATTATCCAGACGATCGACGATGTTCTTCACCGAATCAAGAAAGTTCATCTCCAGTTGCTGCACCGCACCGTAGTCACAGGGGCAAACGTGGCGCGTATCTCCACCGTCTGAGGTGATCTCTAACTGCCCCTGTTTGATACGGAAGGTCTCTTTGCGCAGGTAATGGTGAAACTCATAGCCTTCCGGGAAATCCACATAGCCCATACAGTCGCTCATCAGCACCATGCGCCGATCGCGCTTCAGGCGATAAAGCAGATCAAATGCCTCCGGTTTGATGGTGATGCCGCTCTGTTTCGCAACTTCCGCATAGGTATCCTGATAGTACATCAGCGCACCGACCACCCCGAGCTCACGGTGATGGAAGCCACGCATACCGCTATAAGCGTGGGTGAAATGATTTAATCCCGCCTCTATCGCTGCCGTAACCTC
>Ga0308165_1002152_pt1 | contig 24673 bp, 21 predicted proteins | sample PhyWR2_FD_201032 | JGI IMG/M metagenome (GOLD analysis project Ga0308165, IMG submission 201032) | Phyllosphere microbial communities from UC Gill Tract Community Farm, Albany, California, United States - DLSLW.R2 | ecosystem: Host-associated > Plants > Phyllosphere > Unclassified | place: USA... | reverse complement strand
ATTTAGCTTGCGATAACCAGTTCCAGCGTTGCTTATAAGTCGGCCAGGTAAATACCGGACGATTCGCCACACCGCCAGGTTGCTCCCGGGGCAAAGCGCTGGTGTGGGTTGCCAGATTAATCAGTGTAATGGACTGACCATTAAACGTGGGGATCCGGGCGCCTGTCGGTGCGTATTTACTCAGCGGGTCGTCAAGTTTGACGGTGCCGTTATCGAATAATTTTACCAGCATTTCGCTGGTCATCAGCTTGGTAAGAGAGGCAATACGAATGACGGAATCAAGTTGGGGAAGTTGATTATTGCCAGGTCTTGTTTCGCCAAAACTACGAAATACTCGCTGGTTTCCGTCAATCACCACCATCGCCATACCCGTAGCGCCACTACCGTAAAAAATATGATTTGCATACCTGTCAACGACTTCAGCAGCATATTCTTCGGTCGGTGATGATTGCGCCAGGCTGTTTCCAGAAAAGAAAACGGTGGCGAGCAAAAGAAGTTGTGGGAGGCGAGTTTTCAAGGCACAGAATCCAATTAACAAAATTAATCTATTGTAGCTATTTAACCCTGCTCAGCGCGTTTATGCAAAGCAGTAATACTGGAATCGAGAGAAGAAAAACATAACTTTACCTTACCCTACTTACATAAGGTTAATAAGTTGATAACTGCATGATAAACATTTACTTTCCAGAAACATTTTTGAACTTATTTATAAGGAAAAATACGGTATAATCAAGGGCAATAAAAAATTTTATTAACATAATATTCACGTTGGTTTTTAACAAAAAAAGGGTACTATCTGTGTAAGTTTTTATGCTTATAGAATTTTTTACTGTAGTGAATTACAGAAAGTTTAGGTGTACCGCTAATGATTGAATTCTTTATGCGATACAAATATTTGTCGCGTAAATGAGTAAAAAAAACATGTCCAATAATCACTTGTTTAAACAGGGATTGTTGCACCCTCGCTACTGGCTGACTTGGTTTAGTGTCGGCGTGCTTTGGCTCTGGGTCCAGCTACCATATCCCTTACTGATGAAAATGGGCGACTGGTTAGGTCGATTTTCAATGCGTTTTCTTAAGCGCCGCGTATCGATTGCCCGGCAGAACCTTCAGTTATGTTTTCCCCACTATACCCAGGAACATATTGATCAGATAGTCAGCCAGAACTTCAGTTCTTTGGGGCGGGCACTGATTGAAACCGGAATGGGGTGGTTCTGGTCAGATGCCAGGATACATAAGTGGTGTTCCGTGAGCGGTCTTGAACACCTTATTGCCGCGGGAGCAAAAGGCAAGGGTGTTCTGGTGATTGGTGTCCATTTTATGACCCTTGAGTTGGGGGGGCGTGTTATGGGGGTGAATCATCCAATGATGGCCGTATATAGACCACACAATAATAAAGTGATGGAGTTTATTCAGACTCGTGGTCGCTCTCGCTCTAATAAAGCGATGCTGGATCGTCGTAATCTTAGAGGTATCGTTAAGGCATTAAAGTCTGGTGAGGCGGTCTGGTTTGCTCCCGATCAGGACTACGGTCCAAAAGGCAGCTCTTTTGTTCCTTTTTTTGCGGTCGATCAGGCTGCGACAACCAATGGAACATTCATGATTGCCCGACTGGCGAAACCGGCAATACTCACCACCGTATTGATTCGTAAACCTGACGGAAAAGGTTATGAGTTAATGATCGAGCCTGAGCTTGACGACTATCCTCTGGCTGATAACGATGAGCATGCCGCAGCTGCTTATATTAACCGTAAAATTGAGCAGGAAATTATGCGGGCACCTGAACAGTATTTATGGCTGCATCGTCGCTTTAAAACGCGGCCATATGGACAGAGTAAGCTGTATTCAGGCTAATGACTGACAGACCAGGGTATACCTGTGATTGAGCCATAATCAGTCTAACCATATCAGGAGAGAAGGTGACTTCTCTCCTTTTTTACTGCCCATTTTAGGTTGCAGCATGATGAGCGACCTGATATGACTGCTCTGACAGAGTATTGACGATGAACTTTTATCGAAAAATGATATCAATATATGGGTTATTATATTTGAACGAATTTTTGTTGCATTAATGTTATATTTTTCATCGGAATAGGTTACTTCTGTACCGTCAAGACGACAGGCACGGCAGTTGTTGCCAGAGAAAGTGTTGATGCTATGATTTCTGGTTACCATTTGTAGCTATGAGTAATGGATAAATTTTTACCTAGATAATAGCACCCGCGAGTCTTTTCTTTTTGAATCAGGCTTTTAAACCTGCTCGTGCTTGTTTTTTTTATTTGATGATTTGATATAAAAACAAAATATGTGTCCAGGAGTGAGTGAATGTTTAAATCTTTTTTCCCGTCACCGAGGATGTTCTTCATTTCGGCGGCTATCTGGGGACTTTTAGCCGTTATTAGCTGGCAAGTCGGTCTTGATCTCTGGCTTGAAAATGCAGTGGGTGCCAGCCAGCAAGAACCTATCAATGCCACACGCTTCTGGTCACTTAAAGCGCTGGTATTTTATGGCTATTATGCGGCAAGCGTGGGTCTGTTTGCGGGATTCTGGTGCCTTTACCGACCACACCGCTGGCAGCTTTGGTCAATACTGGGTTCATCACTGATTATTTTTGTGACGTGGTTTTTGGTTGAGGTCGGTGTAGCAATCAATGCGTGGTATGCCCCGTTCTACGATCTTATTCAAAAGGCATTAAGTTCGCCCAATTCGGTTACACTCAAACAGTTCTACTATGAGACCGGCGTGTTTCTTGGTATTGCTTTAATTGCTGTCACCGTATCAGTACTGAATAACTTTTTTATCAGCCACTATGTTTTTCGCTGGCGTACCGCGATGAACGAATACTATATGGAGCACTGGCAGATGCTTCGCAATATCGAAGGTGCTGCCCAGCGTGTTCAGGAAGACACCATGCGTTTTGCTGCAACGCTTGAGGATATGGGCGTTAAGCTACTACAATCAGTAATGACTTTGATTGCCTTCTTACCGGTACTGGTTGCGTTATCACCTCATGTAAAAAGTATCCCGATTCTGGGTGAAATGCCTTATGGCTTAGTCGTAGCCGCTATTGTCTGGTCTTTAGTCGGAACAGGTTTACTCGCTATGGTGGGAATTAAGCTGCCTGGGTTACAGTTCAACAATCAGAAAGTAGAAGCCGCATACCGTAAAGAGCTGGTGTATGGTGAAGATGATGTTAATCGTGCCACACCACCGACGGTGAAAGCGCTATTTAGCGCCGTTCGGAATAACTATTTCAGACTTTATTTCCACTACACCTATTTTAATATTGCGCGTATTCTTTATCTGCAAGTGGATAACATTTTTGGTTTATTCCTGATGTTCCCCTCGATTGTTGCCGGAACCATTACGCTAGGACTCATGACGCAGATAAGTAATGTCTTTAGTCAGGTACGCAGTGCTTTTCAGTATCTGATCAACTCCTGGACCACGCTGGTGGAACTGATGTCTATCTATAAGCGTTTGCGTAGCTTTGAACATACCTTGCAAGATATTCCCCATGATGAGGTCAAAGTTTAATTCTCAGAATTAACCCTTCCAGTGATCGTAGGGCAGCGTTAGAAACATTAACGCTGCCCTCAGCCCAATATCTTCCAGTCTTATTGAATTCTATTGTAAAGTTATCTGCAGTATTAATGTTACCGACGACTTAATTACGTTGGTTATGCGACAATGCCGAAAAGTTTTTTTCTGAGCGAATGAGGCTATTTATGCTAACCCTGAAAATGCGTCGTGACTGGCATTATTATGCTGTAGCTGTGGGATTCATCTTTATTCTGAATGGCGTTGTCGGCATTATGGGGTTAGAAACCACGGGCTGGAAAAGCTATGCGGTGGGTCTTGTGACTTGGATTATCAGTTTCTGGCTGGCTGGATTTTTTATCCGCCGTCCTCAAGAAGCAGAGAAGACAGCGGAAGAGTAGAGACCGTTAGTTCATTGAGCTTTTTAACGCGCTATCTTGCTGGTGGCGCTCTAATGCCAGAGTAATAAGACGCGTAATTAACTCAGAGTAGCCAATGCCGCTCGCCTGCCACAGCTTGGGATACATGCTGATATTGGTAAAACCGGGCAAAGTATTTATCTCATTAATAATGATATCGTTGTCGCGAGTCAAAAAGACATCCACGCGGGCCATACCACTGCACTCAAGGGTTTGGTAAGCCCGGATGGCAATGGCTCGAATTTTATCGTTAATCTCCGCTGATAGTGCTGCTGGTACGACAACCCTGGCACTTTCCTCGTCGATATATTTTGTATCGTATGAGTAGAACTCACTGTTAACGACAATTTCGCCGCAGGTACTGGCTTCAGGATCCTCGTTGCCTAGCACCGCACATTCGATTTCACGACCATTAATCCCACGCTCAACCACGACTTTATGATCGAAAGTGAAGGCTAAAGCGACGGCATCATGAAACTGTTGTTCAGAGTTGACTTTGCTGACACCAACCGACGATCCCTGATTGGCGGGTTTAACAAACAGAGGCAGTCCAAGCTGCTGCTCAATATCGGTAAAATTGACTTGTTCACGGTTAGCTCGGGTCAGGGTGATAAAGGGCGCGACATTCAGTCCCGCGTCACGCAGCAAGCGCTTGGCGACATCTTTGTCCATACTGACGGCAGATCCCAGAACACCAGAACCGACAAATGGCAGATTAGCGACTTTCAGCAAGCCCTGTAAACAGCCATCTTCACCCAAGGTTCCATGAACGATTGGGAAAATGACATCCAGCTGTGAGAGAGGATTCGAGTTGCTGGCCTCAATCAGCTGATACTGTGCCTGTCCGGGGATAAGGGCAATGTTATTCCCTGAGTGATTGAGAGCGATAAGTGCCGGATCATCTGCATTCAGTAGATAACTGGTTGCATCATTGAGGTGCCATTGTCCCTGTTTATCGATACCCAGTAACATCACATCAAATTTTGACTTATCAATGGCATCAACGATATTTTTTGCCGACTGCAGCGACACTTCGTGTTCTGCTGATTTTCCACCAAACACGATACCAACTCGCAGCTTTGTCATGCCTGTTCCCACCTTCATGAATACCAAAGAGGACAACATATCATGGTCATAACAGGGATTCATGTGCTTCCAGCACTATCAGGGTGAGAAATGACTAAAATATTTCAGTTGACGCGTGATATCTGATTATCTGAATGTGGTTTGAGTTCCTCTGGCTGAATCAGATAGTGTATTTAGCGCCTGGGCGGTAGAATAACGAACCGCTGAGTAGTAAATTGATAACCTAAGGTGATAATAAACAATTGAGGGGTATTCAGTTCGGTAGAGAAATGAAACGGGTGACGTAAACCGCGTAGTCCGTGTTATTAAGCAGTAAAAATGAACAATAAGAAATTATTTTTTTTAGTTTTTTATTCTGTTTAATGGTTGAATTTAGCCCCGTTATCTGTGGAAGTAGCGGTTTTTGTTCTAAATAGCTTCATTTCCGGCATGATAATCTTATTTTTAATAACAATTGTAAAAACATCATCAATAAATAGTGTTGTATTGATGTTCAGGTTATTTACTGACTTTTCAATTAATAATATATTACCGAACAAGTTTAGTTTATCTCAGGATAAACATCGCTTCTTAACCCATCGGAATTCGGTTTATGAAAAATTTCATTGCAGAGTTACTCATTAAACTCGCGGAAAAGGAAGAAGAGACGAAAGAATTGGCGGTTCAGATTAAATCACTAGAAATTATTGTCACTGGTCTTCTTCAGAACCTGGATAAAGATCAAAAGCTTATGTTTATTAGTAGTGTTGAGACGTCTCTGGCGTCATTGTCACAGGGTGCAGCAATTGATGGCTATGATCGTTACGAGATAAATAAAAATTTAGCCAGATTACTTTTAATTCAATGTGATTAGCTTTGCTTTTTTGTCATAGTGTTGTCATTGGTCGTTCTTATAATCCTCGCTATTTGGCTTATTGATAAAAATGTTTGCAGTGGCAAAAGTTAAAATAGCGTGCTATTCGTGCCGCTATATTGCCTTTGTTTATATCCCCCTTCCGATAAAGATTCTCCCTCTTAAAAATCCATACAATCTAAATGGATATTATTGAGTGAATCATTGATAAAAAAGCGTAGCCATATTGAATGACCACGCCTCTATATGGCAGCGTAAGCTGTTAACTTTTGCTTAATTGTTCAGACTTTTCCATGCATTTAACCATGGCTTCAATAACCGCTGAACGGAATCCTTTCTCTTCCAGCACTCTAACGGCTTCAATGGTCGTACCGCCGGGTGAACAGACCTTGTCTTTTAGTTCACCGGGATGGGTATTGGTTTCTAGCACCATTTTAGCTGAGCCCATTAGCGTTTGTGCGGCAAAGCGATAGGCTTGCTGACGAGGCATTCCGCCTAATACCGCTGCGTCTGCCATCGCTTCAATAAACATAAAGACATAGGCTGGAGCAGAACCACTGACTCCAACGACTGAATTAATCAGTGACTCACTGACCACTTCAGCATGGCCAAAGCTACGGAAAATATTGACTGCATCAGAAATGTCTTCTGGTGTGACCAATGAGTTAGGTGTGACAGACGTCATCCCCGCATTGACCAGTGCCGGAGTATTCGGCATTGCCCGGATAATTTTCCGGTCATGGCCTAATACTTTTGCGAGCGTCTCTAATGTAATACCTGCCGCAATAGAGATAACCACGGTATCTTTGTTCAGGCTGGAGTTAACCTCACTCATCACTTTTAGCATGATATTCGGCTTCACTGCCCCAAAGACAATATCTGCAACCTGAGCAACTTGTTGAGCGCTTTCGGCCGCATTGATGGCAAATTTTTCGCGTAAGGCTTCCACTTTATCGGGAGATGGGGTGTAAACCCAGATATTACCAGCAGCAACCTGGCCACTGGCAATCATGCCTTCCAGAATCGCCTGTCCCATATTGCCGCAACCAATAAATCCAATCTTCTTATCCATCGTCTGACTCCATGGTGATGCATTCATGAACTTTTGTGAAAGTTTAATAGTTTTTTAATGATTATGCTTAAGTTTAACCCGTTACTATTAAATACTGTTATCTGGAAAGATTACCCGGTTTACATGCCAGAAAGTGAAAAAAATGGCAAAATGTCTTTCATTGTCGTTAACAATCTGGAGTTGTAATGCAAATTTGGGTGGATGCTGATGCCTGTCCTAATGTCATCAAAGAGATTTTGTTCCGTGCAGCGGATAGGGCACAGATTCATGTGACGCTGGTAGCGAATCAGTTAATAAGGACCCCGCCATCACGTTTTATTCGCAGCCTGCGAGTCGCTTCAGGTTTTGATGTTGCAGACAATGAAATTGTCCGTCGCTGCGAAAAAGGTGATTTAGTGATAACCGCAGATATTCCCCTGGCAGCAGATGTTTTGAATAAAGAAGCCATTGCTCTCAATCCGCGGGGAGAACTCTACACGCCAGCCACTATCCGTGAACGTCTTACGATGCGAGATTTTATGGATACCCTACGTGCCAGTGGGGTGCAGACAGGAGGGCCGGATAGCCTGAGCCAGCGTGACAGACAGCAGTTTGCTAACGAATTAGAAAAGTGGTTACTGATGGTGTCCAGGAAAGATAAGTAATGTTACTGGATATTGAGTCAGGGATAACTGGGAATATTATCGGAAGTGGCCAGTCCGGTAATATTGACCGTGATTACTGACAAGGCCCCACCTTATAGCGTGTAATCAGGCAATTTCAACATTACAGAATAAAGCCATATACAGAGCAACCTTTTGGTGTGGTATATTTAGTTTACACATTTAGTTTTTATTACTGTGTAATTACTGGTAATAATATGAACCCCGTGAATTGTGTAACGCTATTTTTACGTTTTTCTCTTTCTTGATTCAGTGGTATTATCCGTGCCCTTATCTTGCTTTTGTGATTTCTGACCTGAAGTCTGTACTTCTGAGGATTTGCTCTGATGATTCAACCCGTATTCCTGGTCGGTGCTCGCGGCTGTGGTAAGACAACGATTGGTCGTGCTCTGGCGGAAACCCTGGGTTATTCTTTTGCTGATACTGATAGTCACTTGCTTACCAGTACAGGCAAAAGTGTTGCTGAAATTGTTTCAACAGAAGGCTGGTCAGGGTTTCGGACGCGTGAATCTCTGGCATTAAAACAGGTTACCGCGGCTTCAACTGTTGTTGCGACTGGCGGAGGGATGATCCTTTCAGAAAGTAATCGCCAGTTTATGGCTGAGCGCGGAGTGGCTATCTGGCTAAATGTCCCTGCTGATATTTTAGCTGCTCGCCTCGATGCATCTCCGGAGGAGGCCCAGCGTCCTACTTTAACCGGGAAAAGCGTGATAGACGAAATAGTTGATGTTCTGGCCGCTCGTGAGGAACTTTATCGTCAAACTGCTCGTCATATCATTGACGCCACGCGTTCGCCGGACAGGGTTGTTGAGTCTGTTATTCGTGTACTACAGATGTCTGATGTTAATTCAGCTATCTAGTTATCCGTTAGCCTGCCGATAATAACGATTCCATACTCCGTTATAGGTAGGCTATGGCCCCGCAAAAACAGTTATATTATGTTAATTATACCCCTGGTGATATTTTATATATCATGCACTTATTTCGAAAAAACGGTCTCATTTAGCAATTAGTGCCTGTTAGAATAAATAATTAATTAGTATTGATATGTTGTTTTGATGTTGTTGAAATATTGTTTAGAATTGATGTGAAGCTCCGCCTTACACTGTTTTATTACCCCATTTTTATTGAGGAGATACGGTGTAGTAGCTCATGACGGATCAATACTGGACATTGAACTGATACGAAGCAGAGGCGACGCAAAGTATGAAACCCACTGTAGCGATTCTTTCCATTGGCATGGTTCCGGTGGATGAAATCAGAACGGTTTTAACAGAACATGTGGTAGATGAAGCAATTACTCATATCAGTTTATTGGGCAATATGTCACGCGAAGACGTTGGTTTGGAGTTCGCCCCGGATATCGACGAAGAGCAGCATCTTGCCTTACTGAGCGATAATCAGCTCGTCAGTGTTAGCTGTAAGAAAGTCTCTGTAGCGATGCAAAATTTAGTTTCATTGCTCGATAAGCTGGGTTATGAAGTTATTCTGCTGATGAACACCATGCCTCTGAGCGGACTCAGAGTCCAGAGTGCAATTCTATTGGAGCCCGATCGTATCCTCCCACCGCTTGTCGCCTCTATTGTTGAGAGCCATCAAATGGGAGTGATTTTGCCTTTTCCGGAGCTTATCAGGTATCAGCAAAATAAATGGCGTTTGATTGAAAAAACACCACTCTATGAAGTTGCTAATCCAGTTAATGGTTCTGATGAAGAGTTACTCCATGCCGCTCAGCAATTAATTGACCGGGGAGTCACAGTCATTGTGCTGGATTATTTGGTTTTTATGCACCGGCATCAGCAATTATTAGAACAACTTTTTGATATCCCAGTGATTCTTTCCAATATGCTGGTTGTCAGACTCGCATCAGAACTGCTTGACTAAATATGCTCTGTGGCGCGACGAGCTTCATGAAAGCAACATTCAGATAACTTGAAGTCCGACGAGTATAATTATCGTGACAGGACAGAGTAATACCCTCTATATTATTTTTTTAAATTTCCTATTTCTATAAAGGGTTTATTCATGCTTCAGAGTAACGAGTACTTTTCCGGTAAAGTAAAATCCATTGGTTTCGAAAGCAGCAGTACTGGCCGCGCAAGTGTGGGTGTGATGGCTGAGGGAGAGTATACGTTCGGGACTGCCGAGCCTGAAGAGATGACCGTAGTAAGCGGTGCCCTGAATGTTTTACTGCCAGGCGAAACTGAGTGGAAAGTCTATGGTGCAGGTGACGTTTTCCATGTTCCCGGCAACAGCGAATTTAATCTTCAGGTAGCAGAGTCAACGTCTTATCTCTGTCGTTATCTGTCTGATAAATAAGAATGATACAGAGCGCGTTTTGCGCTCTGTAGCTTGTACCCATTAATTAATGCTGTGCTTCGCCGCCTAAAGCCTCAATCAGACTGGTTATCAGAGCGGTTAACTCTGCGGTCATCAGAATAAAATCAGCATCAAAACGTTGACCCACATCTTCCCTGTCGATATCGTCATTTTGCTCGCGCAAAATATCAGCAAACTTTAGCCGCTTAATCGAGGCATCATCAGCAATCACGAATTGCACTCTTTCCTGATAATCTAATGCCAGTTTGGTAACCACTTTACCTGACTCAATATGATTGGCTATTTCATCACAGACCAAATCTTGCTGCTTACAACGTATCACTCCGCCGCCTTCCAGCATCGCCTTCAATTCAGCCTCATCCATCAGGGCAAAACCCGCAGGCGTCTCACCAGAACGAACCCATTCAGTCAGGGTTAATTCCAGCGGTTTTTCGAGGGTCAGAGGAACGACAGGTAATGATCCCAGGCTTTTACGCAGCAAGGCCAGCGTGTCTTCTGCTTTTTTAGCACTGGCGCAGTCGAGCATGATTAAATTATGGGTCGTATCTATCCAGACCATCGTCTGATTAAAACGACTAAAAGCACGCGGCAATAAACTATGAAGTACTTCATCTTTTAGCGAATCTTTCTCGGTTTTTTTCAGTTTCCGAGCCTGTTCCGCTTCCAGCTTGTTGATTTTAGCTTCAAGAGTTTGCTTAATGACTGATGCGGGCAGCATTTTCTCTTCTTTACGGGCGCAAATGATAATTTGACCATCAGCGATATGGGTGAGTGCATCACTGTGCGACCCCATAGGCGAGACCCAACCCGTTTTTGCCATATCCTGGCTACCACAAGGGGTGAAGGAAAATTCGGCTAACTGTCTTTCCATTGCGTCCGCCGTCAGCGTGATATCACGACTTAAACGGTACACCATTAAATTTTTAAACCACAGCATGACTCAGTCCTGGATTGGTCAGTTAAACGCAGTGTGTATGATAACGAATTGACGATGGTCTTTATACCCATCATGTATTTTTGAGGAAGATATCGTGCGTATAGGCATTGATCTGGGTGGAACAAAAACGGAAGTGATTGCATTGGCTGATGATGGCGCTGAGCTTTTTCGGCATCGTTTGCCGACACCGAAAAATGATTATCAGGCAACAATTCGTACCATTGTTGAACTGGTCGCTAACGCGGAAGCGGCGACAGGAGATCATGGTACTGTGGGGATTGGCATCCCGGGCTCTCTCTCACCCTATACCCGACTAGTCAAGAATGCCAATTCGACCTGGCTGAATGGACAGCCTTTTGACAGTGATTTACAGCGGGCATTAAATCGTGACGTTCGGCTGGCAAACGATGCTAACTGTCTGGCGGTATCAGAAGCGATTGACGGTGCGGCGAGTGGGGCGCAAATTGTCTTTGCTGTGATTATTGGTACTGGCTGTGGAGCCGGAATTGCCATTAATGGGCGTAGTCTTATCGGTGGTAATGGCACTGCCGGAGAGTGGGGGCATAATCCACTCCCCTGGATGGATAACGAAGAGCTGCGTATTTGCGAGCAGCTTCCCTGTTATTGCGGTAAACGAGGTTGTATTGAAACCTTTGTTTCCGGAAGTGGTTTCAGCGCTGACTTCCAGCGCCTGAGTGGTGAAAGTCTTGGGGGGCATGAGATTATTGCGCGTGCCGAACAGCGAGATGCCCTGGCTGAACAGGCCATCGGGCGTTATGAAACTCGCCTTGCCAAGTCTCTGGCCCATATCGTTAATATCCTTGACCCGGATGTGATAGTGCTGGGCGGAGGGATGAGCAACGTTGACCGGCTTTATCAAACACTCCCGCAACTCATCAAACCCTGGGTATTCGGGCACGAATGTGAAACCCCCATTCTGAAAGCGCAGCATGGGGATTCCAGTGGTGTGCGGGGTGCAGCGTGGTTGTGGCCGCTGGAAAAATAGCGGCTATACCCGTCATACTTCAAGCTGCCTGGGGGCCTGCGTTCAGTCCGCCTACAGGCAGTTCGAATTATTTAGGGTATAAGCTTGTTGTCAGTCGACGGCAAACGCTTTGTCCAGTTTGCTGATACCTAACCCGTTTATCTTTTTCACTTTCACTTGCACCGGGATGCGATCTTTCATCGCCTCTACGTGGCTTATCACGCCGATAGTTTTACCGCTGGCGTTAAGGGCATCCAGAGCATCAAGAGCGATATCCAGCGTTTCGGTATCGAGCGTGCCAAATCCTTCGTCCAGGAACAGCGAGTCAATGCGCGTCTTATGGCTGACGAGATCGGACAGGGCTAGCGCCAGGGCTAAACTGACCAGGAAGCTTTCTCCGCCCGAGAGTGTTCTGGTATCACGCAGGGCATCAGCCTGCCAGGTATCCACTACCTGAAGTTCCAGAGCCTCGCTATCCTTACGCTGTAACAGATAACGACCATGCAGACGAGTCAGCTGATTATTGGCAAGCCAGACCAGATTATCCAGCGTCAGTCCCTGAGCGAATTTACGGAATTTATCGCCTTCTTTTGAACCAATAAGCGCATTGAGATCTCCCCAGTCTTGTAACTGTTTTTCTTGTTCTTTTATCGTTTTAATCAAAGCCGACTGACGTTGCTGGTTAGCCGCATCATACTGAAGCTGCTGCTGAATTTGCCCCTGCTGGGTGGTATTCTCCCGCAACTGTTGCGTGTGTTGCGCTATCTGTATTTCCAGGATTTCTATATTAATTTCATCAGTCAGTGTCACCGGGCGGGTGGATTGATGTTCCGCCAGAGTCTGTTTTGCCTGTAACAGCAGCGTGGTTTGTTGCTGATGCTGACGTTCAAGTTCTTCTTTGCGCTCTGTGAGTGCCTGACGCTGGGTTTCATCCAGTAAGGCACTATAGAAATCATCGGCATCACTGAACGGGCTCAGCGTCACGGCTGCATTAAACTGAACCTGAGCCGCAGACAGTTCAGCCTCACTCTGCTGTAACTGTTGTTGCAAGGCGTGGCGCTCACCTTCCAGACGGGTGCTCTCGCTGTACAGATGTTGCCAGTTTTGCAGCGCAGTAAGCTGCTGACTCTCATCAAGAGCTGGAGGCGTACTGCCATCATCCGGCAGAGTTGAAAGTACAGGCTCCAGGGCGGCAAGTTGCAGCTGTAGCTGAGGAACCAGAGCTTGCTGTTCTTGCCAGTGGTGTGACTCCTGTTGGCGTGCATCAAGCCATTGGGTTTCTTCACCACTTTCCGGACGGGTGAGTCCCGTATTTTCAAGACTTGCCATCAGAGTATGATGCTGATCGCTAATTACTGTCTTCAACTGCTGATATTGTAAGTTGAGTTGCTGATGCTGCGCTTCCAGCTGCTGGCGTTCATTCAGCTTTCGCAGACTGTGCTCGTACTGCTCCTGCTTACCCAGCCACTGGCTGATATCTTCATCAAGAGACAGCGTTATTTCCAGGGCACCACAACACTGCTGCCACTGTACAGTGAGTTCCGCTTCTTCTTCCTGAATTTGTGTCAGAACCCGTTCTGTTTTCCCACGCTGCAGATGCTGTGTTTCTAGCTGGCCTTTTAGTGCTGCACCCTGGTTAGCAAGTGCTTCCACTTCTTGAGTCAGAGCGGCCAGTTGCTGCTGACTTTCCGCGGGCTGAATCTGTTGATAAGCGCTGACAGCCGGATGTTCTGTGGAGCCGCAAAGTGGACAAGGTTGTCCGGATTCCAGGCGTGCCCGCTCGCTTTCGAGGCTCTGAATACGCTTTTCCAAATCGACGATTTTGGCCTGGGCGATTTCTTGCTGCCGGACGCTTTTATAGCGCTGGCGGGTCGCATTGAGCTGTGTTTCTTGTTCGGTTATCTGCTTATCGAGCTGCTGCTGCTCGGTAGTGAGTTCAGTTTTCCGTTTGTTGAGAGCATGGAACTGTTGATGAAGTAAAGCCAGCTTCTGGTGTAAAGGCCGTGCGGTCATCTGTTTTTGTAAGTAAACACTCACCTCGTCGGCAGTTAACGACAGTGAGGAGAGCGGTAAGGACTGTAATTTACGCTGACTGACTTCAATACTTTTCTGCCACTCGGCGAGCTGTTGCTCATCGCGTCTTAGCCGTTCAAAAGAACCGCGCCAGCCAGCAAGTTCGCTGCCCCACAGGCGATACTGGTCATGAGCCTTAAGCCAGTTTTTCTTTTCCGTCAGGATATCTCGTAATTCGCTGACTCGTTTGTCGGCCAGTAAACGCGTCTGCTGCCGGTACAGGGCGATACTCTGTAAGCGAGTATTTACCTCAAGGCTGTACTGTACTTTCTGCTGGTGTGTTTTCAGACGATCTTCAAGCCGTAATGCATCAGGACGTAATGCTTCAGCCTGTAGTGCACGGGTCAGTTTGTTTTGTTGTGGGGCAAAATCCAGTAAGGTCTGCTGGAGGTTGTTGACCGTCTGTTGTTGCTGCTCCCGGAGCGTCAGCCGGGCGAGCTGAGTTAACCACTGATGATGGTGCTGACGTTGTTGTAACGTTTCAAGCCAGGTCTTTTCACTCGTTGCCAGCGCTTGCAACTGCTCTGTTAGCTGTTGTTGCTGAGATTCGCTCAGTAAGGCAATCCCTTCGGCTTGTGCGAGCTGAATATCGAGCTGATTTTTTATCTGTTTATAGTTTTCAAAGACTGCACTCGACAGAAACCCGTAGATTTCTGTTCCGGTTAGTTCTTCCAGCAATGAGGCTCTGTCATTAGCACTGGCATTTAAGAAGGCAGCAAACTGCCCCTGAGATAACATCATCGAACGGGTAAAGCGACCGTAATCCAGCCCGGTTAATGAGGCAGTCGCTTCCAGTTTATCTTTCACTTTGTCAGCAATAATTTTCCCGTCACTGACTCGTGCCAGCTCTACTCTCGGGGCTTGCAGATTACCGTTGATGGCATTGCGTGCACGGTTCTGGCTCCAGAAAGCACGCCAGGCGATACCTTTTACTTCAAATTCCACCTCTGCCAGACACTCGGCAGTATCTCGCGTCATCAAATCGTTCTGTGACTGCGTCAGGGTATTCAGGCGAGGCGTCTGGTGATAAAGCGCCAGGCAGATAGCGTCCAGCAATGTTGTTTTACCGGCGCCAGTTGGCCCGGTGATAGCGAATAATCCGTTACTGGCGAAAGGCTCCTGAGTAAAATCGATTTTCCACTCGCCTTTCAGCGCATTAAGATTTTTTAAGCGTAGGCTGAGAATTTTCACGGTGACTCTGGCTCCTCATGAAGTGAGGAAAGTGTTTGTGCGAACAACTTCCGCAGACGGGCAGCATGCTCATCATCAAGTGTTTCCTGGCCTAGTCGGCGCTCAAAGACATCCTGCGGGCTTAACTCACTTAATGTTTCCTTTAGTGGGTTTGCCATAAAACGTTCACGCTGGGCGCGACTTCTGCGGATCAGTAATATTTCTACCGGCAGGCTGGCGGCTAAATCCTGAATTTGTCTTTGCATATCATTCAGATATTCGTCAGTACTCACTTCAATATCCAGCCAGATTTTGCTGTCAGATGGCGCATCCCGCCATTGCTCTAATTGCTGACTTATTTCAGTCACAGAACCTTTTAATGTCACTAACTGCTGGGTAACAGGGACTTCAAGTGGCTCGACGCTTGCCAGCTTACCGGCCTCAAAGGTGACCAGAAACACGCTTTTGATTCGGTTAGTCTCATCAAAACTAAGCGCAACAGGCGAGCCGCTGTAACGAATATGCCCGCAACCGCCGACTTTTTGCGGGCGATGAATATGTCCGAGCGCAATATAGTCAGCGGGGGGGAAAGCATCTGCCGGAAAAGCGTCCAGTGAACCGATATAAATATCCCGAACGGCATCAGAAGTTGCAGCCCCAACCGTGGTCAGGTGTCCGGTAGCAATAATCGGCAGGTTCTGTGTTCCGCGTAATTGTACTGCGGCCTGATAGCATTGCTGATAATGTTCGCTAATGGCGGTCATCAGCGACTGTTGTTTCTCATGGCCATCCAGCCCTGACTGACTACGCTGAATATCTCGTGGCCGCAGAAACGGAATCGGGCAGAGTATTGCCCCTGGAGTACCGTCTTTTTGATGAATTATCTGGGCATACTGGCCGGGTTCTTGTGCTGCTCTGGCTATCACCTGAGTATTCAGACAAGCCAGCAGTTCTCGGGACTCATTCAGTGTTGAGACCGCATCATGATTTCCGGCCAGAATAATCAGCTGACAACCGGTGGATTGCAGCTGTACGATAAAATGATTATAGATTTCACGGGCATAACTGGGAGGTGAACCGGTGTCAAAGATATCACCTGCCACAATAATGGCATCCACCTTATGCTCGACGACGACTTCAAGGAGCCAGTTCAGAAATGCGCGATGCTCAGGGCCGCGCGTTTTAGTATAAAAATTCTGACCAAGATGCCAGTCGGATGTGTGGATAATGCGCATAACCTGTCTCTTGTGGCAAAGTCGCGATGGCTGATTATATACCCAAAATATTTTAAGTTGCTCATCAGCTGTCATCCAATAAATAACGCTTGTTACTGATGCAAATTGCGTTCATAAAAATGTCATAAAACTGACGCATACTGACCAGCAATTAATAAGATATGGCCTTTTTTCAACAGGGTAAATCATGGCAAGACGCATTTTAGTGGTAGAAGATGAAGCACCGATTCGTGAAATGGTGTGTTTTGTACTTGAACAGAATGGTTTCCTGCCTGTGGAAGCGGAAGATTATGACAGCGCAGTGAATTTGCTGATTGAGCCCTATCCAGATTTAATTTTGCTGGACTGGATGTTGCCTGGTGGCTCTGGTATTCAGCTGATTAAATATCTCAAGCGCGATGCTATCACGCGTGAGATCCCGGTCATGATGCTCACCGCTCGCGGAGAAGAAGAAGACAGAGTGCGTGGACTGGAAGTGGGCGCTGATGATTACATCACCAAACCTTTCTCCCCTAAAGAGCTGGTGGCGCGTATCAAAGCCGTTATTCGTCGTATTTCACCGATGGCAGTAGAAGATGTCATTGAAATGCGTGGACTGAGCCTCGATCCTTCTTCACACCGTGTGATGACAGGAACTGACCCGCTTGATATGGGGCCAACAGAATTTAAGTTATTACACTTCTTTATGACACATCCAGAACGTGTCTACAGCCGTGAACAACTGCTTAATAATGTCTGGGGTACTAACGTCTATGTTGAAGACCGAACCGTAGATGTTCATATCCGTCGTCTGCGCAAAGCACTGGAATTGACTGGCCATGATAAAATGGTACAAACAGTGCGTGGCACGGGGTATCGTTTTTCAACCCGATTTTAAGATGTTTACCGGAGCGTGATTCGTGCTGGAACGATTATCATGGAAACGGCTGGCACTTGAGCTACTGCTCTGTTGTTTGCCAGCAGCTATTCTCGGATTAATTTATGGTCATCTGCCGTGGTTTTTACTGGCTGCGGTAACCATTCTTCTGGGGTGGCATTTTCGTAATCTGCTCCGTCTTTCCTGGTGGTTATGGGTCGACCGCAGTATGACCCCGCCGCCCGGACAAGGTAGCTGGGAACCTCTGTTATATGGGCTGAATCAAATGCAGCTCCGTAACCGAAAACGTCGTAACGAGTTAGGCAGCTTGATTAAACGCTTTCGTAGCGGGGCAGAGTCGCTACCCGATGCGCTGGTGATGACGACGGAAGAGGGGACTATTTTTTGGTGCAATGGCCTCGCTCAGCAGTTGCTGGGTTTGCGCTGGCCGGATGATAATGGCCAGAATATCCTCAATTTATTGCGTTATCCTGAGTTTACCCGCTACCTGGGTGAGAAGAATTTTACCCGGCCTCTGACCTTAATCCTCAACAACGGTCGTCATCTGGAATTTCGTGTTGTGCCCTATGCCGAAGGACAGTGGCTGATGGTGGCGCGTGATGTCACGCAAATGCACCAACTGGAAGGGGCCAGACGTCACTTTTTTGCCAACGTAAGCCATGAGTTACGCACCCCGTTGACGGTGCTGCAGGGCTATCTGGAGATGATGCAGGATCAAAGTCTTGAAGGTCCGTTACGCGATAAAGCACTCAGTACGATGCGGGAACAAACCTCCAGGATGGAAGGCCTGGTACGACAGTTACTGACGTTGTCGCGTATTGAGGCAGCCCCCGCTATTGCGATGAATGAAAAAATTGATGTTCCCCTGATGCTCAGAGTGGTAGAGCGCGAGGCGCAGACGCTCAGTAATGGCAAGCACACGCTGACCTTTGAGGTAGAACCTAACCTTAAAGTGTATGGTAATGAAGAGCAGCTGCGTAGCGCCATTTCTAACCTGGTTTACAATGCGGTTAATCACACTCCAGCAGAAACACACATTACTGTGGGCTGGCATCGTTTATCTCAGGGCGTTATTTTTAGCGTCGAAGATAATGGTCCGGGGATCGGTGCGGAGCATTTGCCACGGCTGACCGAGCGTTTTTATCGTGTCGATAAAGCGCGTTCAAGGCAGACGGGAGGAAGTGGTTTAGGACTGGCGATAGTGAAACATGCATTGAGTCATCATGAGACTAAGCTTGATATCGAAAGTACGGTAGGCAAAGGCACGACATTCTCGTTTATCCTACCTGAGCGTTTAATCGTGGCTGAAAAAATCGCAGTAACATAGACATAATTCCCCAGATAACTCAGGTTATTTGGGGATACTTCTTAATATCATCTGCATTCCTCAGGCAAATGAAAATATATTTTCTATTTTTCGTAAAGAAAAGTATACACATCCACTGGTTTCCTCCCTCTGGCATTTTTTGAGCAACAGACGTTGTTTAAAAATACGTGTCTGGTTGTTTTTTATCCGAGTGATAAGCCGGGCTTGATTCGTATATCTGAATTTATTTGCTGGATATAGACATTAATTCGATATATTCATCTGCTTTTCCGATCTCTTATTGTCTTCAAACGCTATAAGCGTTTTAATTGCCCTCCTGTCATTACCTGTAAGCTATTATTGAGTGATAAATCGACTCACTATGCTTATCCATGCAAGATAATAAGCATTTATCGCTACTGTTAAGGGTAATAACGGTATTTTTACCAAATGTTCACAGCAACTCTATTTAACGAACAAAAATAAGACTTTCAACACAATACATCCACAGGCTGCTTTATCTTATGACTCATCGTTTATCATCTCGCGACATCATTGCACTGGGATTTATGACCTTTGCGCTGTTTGTTGGTGCGGGCAATATTATTTTTCCTCCTATGGTGGGGCTCCAGGCGGGTGAATTTGTCTGGACTGCTGCCCTGGGCTTCCTGGTGACCGCAGTCGGTTTACCCGTTTTGACGATCGTTGCTATCGCGCGCGTGGGTGGCGGAATTGATAGCCTTAGCACGCCCATCGGTCGTGGTGCGGGTATTTTACTGGCCACCGTCTGTTATCTTGCTGTCGGTCCGCTGTTTGCTACGCCACGTACCACAACTGTCTCGTTTGAAATCGGTATTGCTCCGCTGACGGGAACCGGTGATTTAGCGCTATTTATTTACAGCCTGGTGTATTTTGCCCTGGTCATCTTTATTTCTCTTGAGCCGGGTAAGTTGCTGGACTCTGTTGGACATGTGCTGGCTCCGCTAAAAATTATAGCGCTGTTAATTCTGGCGGCTGGTGCCATCTTCTGGCCTGCGGGTGGGATCAGTACTGCCACAGAAGCGTATCAGAACGCTGCGTTCTCTAACGGTTTCGTCAACGGCTACCTGACCATGGATACCCTGGCCTCGCTGGTATTCGGTATTGTTATTGTCAACGCAGCGCGTTCCCGGGGCGTAACATCTTCCCGCTTACTGACCCGTTATACAATTGGAGCGGGCATTATTGCGGGTGTTGGGCTGACCATTATTTATCTGGCGCTGTTCCACCTCGGGTCAGACAGTGCCAACCTGGTTTCCCAGAACGCCAACGGGGCAGCGATTTTACATGCTTATGTTGCGCACACCTTCGGTGGTGGCGGTAGCATATTCCTGGCTGCGCTAATTTTCCTTGCCTGTCTGGTTACTGCAGTCGGTTTGACCTGTGCCTGTGCCGAGTTCTTCAGCCAGTATTTACCGTTCTCCTATCGTACACTGGTGTTTATCCTTGGGTTATTCTCGATGGTGGTATCAAATCTCGGTCTCGACCATTTGATTAAATTCTCGATTCCGGTACTGACAACTATCTATCCACCTTGTATCGTATTAGTGGTGTTAAGTTTTACCCGTCCGTGGTGGCATAATTCTTCGCGCATTATTGCCCCGGCGATGCTGGTCAGTCTGTTATTTGGTATCATTGACGGGATTAAAGCATCGGCAATTAGCTCAATACTGCCAGCCTGGACTGAACGTCTGTGGCTGTCCGATCAAGGGCTGGCCTGGTTACTGCCGACTATAGTGATGGTTGCTGTCACGGTTATCTGGGACAAGGCCGCTGGAGAACCGGTTACTTCAGCAAGTCACTAAGTTATTTTTTCTTATAAACCACGGTGTCGTCTCCCGTGGTTTTTTATCGTCTGAGTGGTACAGAATTGATGGAAACGACCGATAAGCTCAAGCGCGGTTTGAGCACCCGGCATATTCGTTTTATGGCGTTGGGTTCTGCAATTGGTACCGGGCTGTTTTATGGCTCTGCTGATGCGATTAAAATTGCAGGCCCTAGCGTGTTACTGGCCTACATTATTGGTGGCGTTGCGGCCTATATCATTATGCGGGCACTCGGCGAAATGTCGCTGCATCATCCAGTGACTGGTTCTTTTTCTCGCTATGCGCATGATTATCTTGGTCCTCTGGCAGGGTTTATTACCGGCTGGACCTACTGTTTTGAAATGCTATTAGTTGCCATTGCTGATGTGACAGCCTTTGGTATCTATATGAGTATCTGGTTTCCGACGGTGCCAAACTGGACTTGGGTACTGAGTGTCGTTCTGATTATCTGCGCCATTAACCTGATGAGCGTCAAAGTCTTCGGTGAGCTAGAGTTCTGGTTTTCATTTGTTAAAGTGGCCACCATCATCATTATGATAGTCGCGGGCATCGGGATTATCGTCTGGGGGATTGGTAATGGCGGCCAGCCTACTGGTATCAGTAATCTGTGGACCTACGGGGGCTTCTTTAGTAATGGCTGGATAGGTACGGTACTGGCACTGCATATGGTGATGTTTGCCTATGGTGGCATTGAAATTATCGGTATTACTGCCGGTGAAGCCAAAGACCCAGAGAAGTCGATTCCTCGTGCCATTAACTCTGTTCCACTGCGTATTCTGGTGTTCTATGTCGGGACGCTGTTTGTCATTATGTCTATCTATCCCTGGAATATGGTGGGAACAGAAGGTAGTCCCTTTGTGATGACCTTCCAGCATATGGGCATTACCGTTGCGGCGGGCATTTTGAATTTTGTAGTGATCACCGCCTCTATTTCCGCGATTAACAGCGATGTTTTTGGCGTCGGACGTATGCTGTACGGTATGGCTGAGCAGGGGAATGCGCCGAAAGCTTTCGCTAAACTGTCGCGTAAAGGAATACCCTGGGTCACAGTCGTTATTATGACTGGTGCCTTATTAGTTGCGGCTTACCTGAACTATGTCATTCCGGAAAATGTCTTTTTGGTCATTGCTTCCCTGGCAACGTTTGCCACGGTCTGGGTCTGGATCATGATTTTGCTGTCACAGATAGCATTTCGCCGTCAGTTATCCGCCGAAGAAGTTAAAGATTTGAAGTTTAAGATGCCGGGAGGAGTAGCGACGACCTCAGTGGGGCTGGTCTTTTTAATTTTTATTATTGGCCTGATTGGTTACTATCCCGAGACCCGTATTTCGCTCTTTGTTGGCAGTGGCTGGATAGCCCTGTTATTGCTGACCTGGTTTATGATCCTGCGCCGTAAGCGCCTTAGCAACTGATGTAAAAAAAGGGAAAACCGGTGGTTTTCCCCTTTTCGTATCTTAAGCAGACTCAGGCGTTATTACAGTTTGCCTGCGTTCTGGCTCAGGTATTTTGCAACGCCGTCTGGAGATGCGTCCATACCTTCCTGGCCTTTTTCCCATTGAGCCGGGCAAACTTCACCGTGCTCTTCGTGGAATTGCAGGGCATCAACCATACGCAGCATTTCGTCAACGTTACGGCCCAGTGGCAGATCGTTAACAACCTGGTGGCGTACGATACCTGCTTTGTCGATCAGGAATGAACCGCGCAGAGCAACACCGGCTTCTGGATGTTCAATGCCGTAGGCTTTCTGGATTTCACGTTTGACATCGGCAACCATGGCATATTTAACTTCGCCAATACCGCCTTTATCAACTGGAGTCTTACGCCATGCGTTGTGAACGAATTCAGAGTCAAAAGAGACACCAACGACTTCTACACCACGTTTCTGGAATTCTGCATAACGCTTGTCGAAAGCAATCAGCTCTGACGGGCAAACGAAAGTGAAGTCCATTGGCCAGAAGAAAACAACGGTAGCTTTACCATTGGTGTGTTTTTTGAAGTTGAAGTTTTCAACGATTTCGCCGTTTCCAAGAACAGCTGCAGCGGTAAAATCAGGGGCTGGACGAGTAACCAGGACCATATAAACTCCTGTAAATGTAGTTAAGGTGAATGTTAACGTGACTAACGGAGTATAAAGCTCGGCTCAATGTAGCTCAAGGCTAAAGCACCGATTAATCAGATAGGTTTTATCTATCAAAGATAGGGTTATTCGATATCTTTAACTAAGATAGTCCTTTTTGATAAAAGGGCAAGCCGATATTAACAGAGTTGTTCCGTCAAAGACTCCGTTGTTCTGCCTGAGCCATCATACGCGGATAAAATGACCAGAATAAGTCTTCCAGTGCATGATAATGCGTTTCAAGATCGTGCCAGGATTCACGGAGCTGTACCAGTTTCGGCCTTCTTTTGGCCATCGCCCCCAGCACACTCGCAATAAAATGCATATCACTGTAACGCTCAAGCCAGCGCTCATTCCATAAATGCTGATTTAAATCGACAAATGCGGCGGGCATATTCGGTAGCTGTGGCTCTATCTGACCACGGGCATAATCGACAAATTCAGTCAGTGGCTGCGAGGGATTGATTCTCTGCCAGTGAAGCGACAGAAAATGGTCCCAGATAATATCCAGCGAAATAGGGGAGACGCGGCGAGTTTCCGGGCGAAACCATTGCCGGGCAATGGCGACTTCGGGTAAGCCGTCAGTTAACGCGTCTATCCGGCGATGCATATAAATACCTGCAACAATTTCAGGCGCAAAGCTGTCAGCAGGATTACCGCGGATGAAATCTGCCAGGATATTGCCTGACAGTGAACTTCGGGCTAAATGGGCAAGATGCAGGTGAGCAAGAAAATTCATTGTTTTATTATCTCGTTAATCTCTTTTAAGGGTCTTTTCGCCCTGTATTCGGGAGCAATCCAAAGGATTTTGGCTATAAATAGTGGGTAAGCGAGTTGCAAGCAAGCCCCCCTGGCACTAGACTAGTCCGCCTGTTTTTAAGTCTGAGTTTTCTATTATCATGCGCGTTGCTGACTTCTCTTTTGAATTACCTGAAACCCTGATTGCTCATTATCCTCAAGCTGAGCGCAGTAGTTGCCGCTTACTCTCTCTTGACGGGCCGACGGGTGCGCTCGTGCATGGTACTTTCACCGATTTGCTGGATAAGCTCAATCCCGGCGATCTTCTGGTTTTTAATAATACCCGCGTTATTCCGGCGCGTCTGTTTGGACGTAAGGCCAGCGGCGGTAAAATTGAAGTGCTGGTTGAGCGCATGCTGGATGATAAGCGTATCCTCGCGCACATTCGCGCCTCAAAAGCACCTAAACCCGGGGCTGAACTGTTACTGGGCGATGATGAAAGTGTGCATGCTACCATGGTGGCACGTCATGATGCTCTGTTTGAAGTTGAGTTTAATGATGACCGGACGGTACTGGACATCTTAAACAATATCGGCCATATGCCGTTACCTCCTTATATTGACAGACCCGATGAAGAGTCTGACCGGGAACTGTATCAAACGGTCTATAGCGAAAAACCGGGAGCAGTTGCTGCCCCAACAGCTGGCCTGCATTTTGATGAACCCTTACTGGAAAAATTACGCTTAAAAGGTATCGAAATGGCGTTTGTCACCCTGCATGTGGGTGCCGGAACGTTCCAGCCAGTACGCGTTGACAGTATTGAAGATCATATTATGCATGCCGAGTATGCTGAAGTGCCTCAGCCCGTTGTGGATGCTGTACTGGCCTGTAAGGCCCGCGGTAATAAAGTGATAGCTGTTGGCACAACTTCAGTTCGCTCGCTGGAGAGCGCCGCACAGGCGGCGACAGACGCTATTATTGCGCCATTCTTTGGTGATACCCGAATATTTATCTATCCTGGGTATAAATACCAGGTTATCGATGCCCTGGTCACTAATTTTCACCTGCCTGAGTCAACACTTATCATGTTAGTTTCTGCTTTTGCCGGTTATCAGCATACAATGCGTGCTTATCATGAGGCTGTAAATACTGAATATCGCTTCTTTAGCTATGGGGATGCTATGTACATCACGTACAATCCGCAGGCGATTAATGAGCGTCCAGGTCAGGAATAACCTATTTATTGTTTCATCGCTGGTGTCACCGGCGATGTTTTGTTTTAGCCATCGGACTGTTTCTCTGATGCTGGAGGATATGTGAAATTTGAATTAGATACGACAGATGGCCGCGCTCGTCGCGGACGTCTGGTCTTTGAACGTGGCACTGTTGAAACCCCGGC
>Ga0308165_1002150_pt1 | contig 24680 bp, 23 predicted proteins | sample PhyWR2_FD_201032 | JGI IMG/M metagenome (GOLD analysis project Ga0308165, IMG submission 201032) | Phyllosphere microbial communities from UC Gill Tract Community Farm, Albany, California, United States - DLSLW.R2 | ecosystem: Host-associated > Plants > Phyllosphere > Unclassified | place: USA... | reverse complement strand
CTCTGCCCTTTTTAGGCAGTGCATTATTGGTGTTTTGTGTTTCATCGCTTGCCGATCCTTCCCCGAAGTATCTGGACATGCGTTGCCTGCCCGTCCCAATGCTATTAAGTTAAGCTTGTCAATTATTATCCGATAGCTATCGGATCTGAGCCTTTCGACTTAAGCCTGTATTGAGCGTAGTCGAAATGCTCAAGATAAACTCAGTTGAAGACCCTTTCTATAGGATAAAGGGAAAAAATATCTGTCCTTCGACTCCGCTACCATTGACGTATTTATGCCACACGCTAATAAACAGCAAACAAGCTAACCACCTCAACCCCTCCTAAATTAGGAGGGGAGTAGCAACTGCACAACCATTTGACCTGCAAAACCATCAAAGCTAGCACTGTCCACTCCCTTCCTTCCTTTCAAGGAGGGCAAGGGGTGGTTGTTTTTTGCGTCATGCCATATTGATTTTTTTTCCGAAAAATAAAAACTCAGGATGACAATATTTTTTAGTTTTATCCTTAACTTAATAGCACTGCTCCCCGTCCGGTCAGGCAGGCACTACCATTGACGTTTCGTCATTGCGAAATCGATTTTTCATCGATTGAAGCAATCTCATCAGCGCTTTTCTTGCAGAATAGATTGCTTCCCCGAAAAGTCGGGACAGGCTGTGCCTCGCTACAAAGTAGCCCCTTTGGGGCAATGACGACCGCTTTAAGAAACGTCGGTCATATTGATTTTATCCAATAAAATTGCCCCTCAGGATGACAATATTTTCATTTCACCGTTGACCTAATAGCATCATAGCCCGGCCTCGCTACGGGGTCGCCCCTGTGTGGCAATGACGAATAAACAAAACGAAGGTTCTGCAAAGTTAATTCGCTTTTATTGTATCATCAATCACACTCAACAAACCGTTTTGGTAACTGTCTTCAGTCAGTTCCCAAAACATAATGCCATTTAATTTTTGTTCAATAACATATTTTGTTTTTAAGGCGATTGATTTCGGATCATCAAACGTTACAAATTGTCTGTTTGCGGCATTATAGTAATAAGGTGCCTTTGCCACATCGTCCCAATAGTATTTGAATCCGTTTTCTTCAGTAAACTGGTCTTTAAAGCTTTTGTAAGGTACGCCTTTTAAAAACTTGGTCGGCTGATTTAAACCCTGGTTGGCGTCGGTAGTATTTTGAAACACTCTGGCGTAAAATGCTGCGCCCAGCGCAATTTTTTGTGGCGGCACACCTTTAGCAATTAACGCCTTTACGCCAAAATCAGTCGATAATTCTTGTTGGGCATTAGCGTAGAGCGGGGTGTGGTGTCCGCTTACGGTGGCGTAACCGCTAACCAAATCATAACTCATCAAGTTTACACGATTAACGAGTGGCATTACCTTATCCCATTCAAAACAAGAATCGATGCAGCTTTTTGTGCCACCGGCGGCAAAACTGATTTCAGCTTTTTTGCCGAGTGTTTTGCGCAGTTCCTGTACGAGTAAAGTAAAGTTGTGCTTGTCTTCCAATAAGTACTGATGTCCGGGATAGCCCATTACTGCCGGATATTCCCAATCGAGATCGATCCCATCGGCTTTGAAGAAATCGAGCAGGTCCTTGGTTGACTTTGCAAAGGCCTTTCGCCCTTCTTCGCGATTAAAAACCGCTGAGCAGTTTTTGCAACCGCCCCATCCGCCCAGGGCGATCATTACTTTTAAATTCTTATTTCGGCTTTTTAGTGCAACCATTCGGGTAATTAATGCCGAATCGCGTGCATTGCTAATGTAAAGACTATCGCCTTTTAAATGCCCAAAGCTGTAAATCAGGTGAGTCAATTTCTCAATCGGAAAGCTGTCAATTGCCAAAGGCCTTCCGGTTGAATAATATGCGATTACGTTCGGGCCAATAACTTTTTGAGCTTTAAGGTCTTTCGCGAAAAGACTGATAACGGTAATGTTGAATAAAATCAATGCGATAGATGCGAAGGGATGTTTAGCAGTTGTTTGCATAAAGAAATCAATTGGTTTTATCGGATGCTTTTAAGAACTTCTTTGAACTTTTCAGGATGTTGATAGGTGTTCCAAATGGCCAGAACAATTAAAAAATCTTCAGTTATTTCGTAAACTACCAAGTAATCTTTAACCACTTTCGCCCTTACGTTGTCAATTTCAGTTAATGCTCCACTTTTCGGAAATTTTAGACTTAGCTTTAGGGTCTGGATAAATAATTTGTTAAGTTTTTTGCTATAAACTTTTGATTTATTTCTGTTATTCCAATATTCGAAAATTTGTTTTCTGTTGTTTGGGCTTCGCGGGTCCAAACTAGCTTAACCATTCTTCAATATCCTTCTCAGCGGCTTCATGATCCAAAAAATCGCCATTTTTAAACTGTTCTCTGGCTCGCACTATTACGTTTTTTTCCGTAGCAGTAAAACTCAGAATCTTTGAATCGTTCGCATGGATAACTGAAGGGATTTGCTTCAAAAGCTCAACGTCTTCCAAATCAGTTATAGTTTTTATCAAACTAACCTTTAATTCTGCGGTGCTCATCAGTTCAATTTTTAATAAAGATACAATTTATTCAGGCCAAAGTGTTCACGATATCCCGTTTATTCTTTTGCTTTTTCGGCAAGGATGTCTTGTAGTTCGTTGAGTTCGATCACTTTATCTGTAGCCCCGGCGTTTTCATAAGCAGAAATCAGGTTTCTGATTATCCGACGGATAATATCGCTGTTGCTGCAAGGACGATAGTACTCTGGCAAGGCCTCGAGATTTAATTGTCGCAGAAATTGATCAACATCATGCTTCCCGAAAATGTTGCCGCGATTAAAGGCATTGATATAAAAAAGCACGCCATATTCTGTTCCTTCCTGTCGGCTTTCGTCGATATAACCTAAAATAAAATGTTGCGGCAAATTGATGCCATAAATAGGCAGATCGAGCTTTTGAGCCAAAACAGAGTAAATAATCGCCAGCGAAATTTGATTGCCTCTTTTGCGCTCCAGTACCTGATTTATATAAGAATTTTGTGGGTCGTGGTGGTTTTTGGTGTTCCCGCCGAAGCCGAATTGCTGGTATAGCACATGGTTAATTAATTTTACTTTCTCAACCGAGCTCATTTCATATTGCAGACCCAGCCAAATTTCACGTTTGATGTCCTCAATCTGAATAATAATTTTCTGCTCGTCCAAATCGGGATATTGATAACGATTGATGATCAATGCGCCCTGCAATAAATCGAAGGCACCGCTCAAATACCATAGGTTTAGATCTTCTTTAACGGTATTGAACTGAATTTGATGAACAATATTCTCTATGCGTTGCTGCAATAAGCCGTCGAAAGATTCTTCCCAGGCGTTTTCCAGATAATGGATTACCTGACCGCCATATTCGAGCAGTTTCGTTTCTACATGATGATAAACCTCTTCGTCAGGATCATCTAACAATTTAACTAAAGCACTTATCTCTGCTATATTTTCCATAAAACATACATAGGTTAGCGGTGTTTAATTACTTTTGCAATATTATGCTATTTCAATTCATTACCGATTACGTTAAACACCGTTTAACAGCAAAAACCCGTCATGGCACCCATTCGCCATTCGTTTATAAACTTGCTGATGAGGTAATTTACGATTTTAGTGACAAATCTGAATACAAAAATATTGAAGAGCAACGAAAAAAACTTTTTAATGACGATTCTGTAATTACGGTCACCGATCTTGGGGCAGGTTCTCATTTAAATAAAAACAGGACAAAGAAAGTGAGCGAGATTGCCAAAAACGCTTTAAAAAGCCCGCGTTTAGCTAAATTGATTCACCGACTGGCGAAACATACAGATCCAAAAACCACCATTGAGCTGGGCACCTGTTTGGGTATTACCACTTCGTATTTATCGAAAGCTTGCCCAGAAGCAGAAATTATCACGATAGAGGGTTGCCCGGAGACCGCTGCGGTAGCAAACAAAAACTTTCAGGATTTAGACCTCAGCAATATCGAACTTCATGTGGGCAACTTCGATTTGATTTTGCCTGATATTATTGCCCGACAACCCACTTTGGATTTCGTTTATATAGACGGTAACCACCGGAAAGATGCGACACTAAATTATTTTAAATGGTGCCTGCCAAAGGTAACCGAGCAATCGTTGTTGATTTTTGACGATATTTATTGGAGCCAGGGAATGAAAGAGGCGTGGGAAGAAATTAAAAATCATCCCGATGTTACCGTTACGGTCGATTTGTTCTGGATTGGCCTGGTATATTTTAAAAAGGGACAGGCAAAAGAACATTTCAAATTGAAATTTAAGCAATGAATGAAGAACCGAAACTGAGGGGCATACAAAAGCGATCGGCGCTGTACATTTTAATGGTAAGCCTGGTGGCGGGGCTCTTGGTTTTTCTCGGTTCACTTTTAACCGAAATGAGTGTGTTAACGCATATTATGATCGGTTGGGATGCATTTTGCCTGGTACTCATTGCGATTCACTGGTATATGTTCTTCCACACATCGGCCTCCCAAACGCACCTTAAGGCCAAGATGCAGGATGAAACCCGGGGCGAAATTTTTGCCATTGTTTTGGTTTCAACTTTTGCGGGCCTGCTAGCTGTTATTTTACTGTTGATTAACAAGGATATTAAACCGATTGACCTGATTGTGGCCATTTCGGGAATGTTTTTATCGTGGTTTCTTGTTCATACCACATTTAGCATGAGATATGCCCACATGTATTATGGCGATAGCAATACCAAAAAGGGCACTGGCCTCGAGTTTCCGGGCGACAGTGAACCAGACTTCGTTGACTTTGCTTATTTTTCGTTCGTTTTGGGGATGACTTTTCAGGTATCAGATGTCGAGATTTCTTCAAGGCAAATACGGCGGACATCGTTACTACATAGCCTCATTGCGTTCATCTTCAATACGGTTATTGTTGCCCTCACCATAAATGCACTGGCGGGACTAAGCAAATAATTCAGTGTTTTGACAAAATCTGGCCTGGGAAACTGTCCAAATTTCAATCAAAAGATTATTTGTCAGTTGTGAAGCGTGTCGACTACCTGTCCCGACTTCTCCTATCGTGTGGACACATTTCCTTTCAACGTATTGCCATCTGATAGTTATGCCCCTTGCAGAAGATCCCGTACATACATGATTAATGTACAAAAACCGAAATGACAATGCTTTTATACTATAGATTTGAAATTCAAGTGCTTTTTTTTGGAAACGAACGTTTTGGTCTTAATGGCGGCCTATAGTCCCGCTCCCGCTTCTGCCGATGAAAATCCGATAGCTATCGGATCGGCATTTCGCTACGATCGGGTTTACAAACAATGTTTTATCCGAAGAACTGAAAACTTGTTTTGGTTACCTACCGCTGTTAATAAACGCGACAGCAGCGGCAGCCCCGCATTTTTCTTGCGGGCTACAGCGCCCGCCTGATACGGACGGGCAGGAATGGCTCCAAAGGAGTGCCTTTGGCACGGGGCTACAGTTGCCATAGTGCTACTGTCTGTTCGTTTCCAAAAGAACAACAAGAAATTTTTAATGCGCAAACAACCTATCTGGTTTGTGTCTCATAGAGGTGTCCACACGATAAGACTTCTCGGTAAGCTCAGCGTGACAGGCTATAAAAAATATCCATTTTTAGACAGCTTCTTACTAAGCTTTGCTGTTTTCTGATACCAATGAAGCAAAAAAGAACGGGGATAAATCATACCGACCTATCCCCGTCATCTAAATTAACGCTCTCAGATATATAAACAACCAAAAAGGCGATTTATTATATTAAGCTTAAAAAAAAATTTATTTTTTTACTGCGGGCTTTTTCGCTGCCGCTTTTGGCTTCTTTTCAACGGCTGGTTTTTCATCGGCAGCTTCGGTTTTTTTCTTTGCAGCGGTTTTTGGTTTTTTTGCATCAGCAACAACCTCCTCAGTGGTAACAGCTTTCTTTTTGGCCGGTGCTTTTACTTTTTTTGGTTCAGCAGCCGGTTCTTTATCCGCCGGTTTTTTGCTGGCCGGTGCTTTTGCTTTTTTGACTTCTGCAACCGGAGCTGGCTCTGCAACTTTTTCTTTCGTTTCTGCCACTTTTGTTGCATCAACTTGCTGTAGATAATTGGCCAAAACCTGTTTTAAGTAAACTTCTGGCTTAGGCATATTAATTACCGTTCCCGGCTCTTTATCTTGAGATTGCTTAATGTAGGCCGATTTTATTTTACCCCAATCTTTTGAGTAAACCTTGATAAACATTTCGACAAATTGCTCGTCAGTATATTTTTTTGGCAACCTTCCCAGTACCGCCTGAATCTTTTCTTCCTTTTTATGTAATACAGCCATTGTTTTTATTTTACGCAAAGATAGCCGAAAATAATGATTATCAGTTTTTTGTGTTGGGAGCTTAAAATCGCAACAACATCCCAGCCTTATCAGCCGATCGCTGCAAGCTTTTCTATAATCTCATCGGTCGTTCCGATTTCGCCAATTCGTGGAAAAATTCTTTTTAAACTATGTTCGTGTGCGTCAACAAATAAATCGCTCATTGCATCTGCCGCAAAGGCGATGTTGTAACCCAGTTCATTTGCGCTTCTGGCCGTTCCCTCAACGCCAATACTTGTAGAAATTCCCGCTAAAACAATACCTGTGATATTCCGGTCTCGCAACGCCTTTACCAACTCAGGATTTGTGAAGGCATTCCACGTGGTTTTTGTAATCAATACATCATCGCTTTGCGTTTCAATTTCAGGAACAATTTTTAGCCAATCGGCCGATGCCTCAAACGAGCCGGTTTTTGCATCCTTTCGTAACGTATTGTTTGCAGGATTAGCATTTACAACCACAATCGGCAACTTTGCCGCTCTAAAAGCAGTAACCAGTTTGGCTGCATTTCTTAGAACCGTTTCAACCGGGTGTACTACCGGAAGTTGAACAATTCCATTTTGTAAGTCGATCAATACAAGTGCTGTTTTTTTATCCAGTTCAGTAATCATTTTATTAAATTTTTTCTAATGCAAATTTGTTCATCGATTTGTCTATGTTACTGTTTTTCATTTCGTTGCGGTACAATCTTCTGTATGAAAAACAGCCGATTAAAATGGCAACCGTTCCTTGAAACAATACGGTATTTTGCGTACCAATTAGCTGCGATAAGCTCCCGATTATCAAACCGCCCAACGGCTGCATGCCAAAAAAGGCCATGGCATAAAAACTGATTACCCGCCCACGCATATTGGGGTCGACCGAAGTCTGAATCAAGGTGTTGCTGATGGTAATTTGCGACATCATGCCGAAACCAGAAATGGTCGCAAAAAACAACGCAATAGGGTAATAGGTGGTGTGCGAAAACAAGGCGAGGCCGGCACCAAATATAAGCGTGTTGATAGCCAGGATTCGGCGAAGATTTCTCCCCGGTTTTAGCGAAGCCAGAAACATGGCACCAGAAAAAGCGCCCAGGCCAATCACGCTATCTATTACGCCAAATGTTGAGGCCGTTCCTTTAAAAATATCTTTGGCATACACCGGAATCAGCGTACTAAACGGCAACACAAATAGGCTGATTAAGGCCAGCGTAACGATTACATACGCAATAGATGGTGTAGATTTTAAGTAGGTGAAACCTTCTTTTAATTCGCCGATGACGTTTTTGGTGTGTGGCTTTGCCACGTATTTTGGCAATCTCATCATCAACAGCGATCCAATTACGGCAATAAAACTCATTGCATTTAATCCGAAGCAAACATCATCACCCAAAGTCTCCAGGGCGATTCCAGCCAACCCCGGACCGATAAGCCGCGAAAGGTTAACCATCGATGAATTTAAGGCCAGCGCATTTGGTAAATCCTCCTTATTATCGATCATTTCAAATACCAGCGATTGCCTTGCAGGTACATCAAATGCGTTAATTAACCCTAACAAAGCACTGAGCGAAATAATCTGCCACATTTCATAATGCTTCGTAAAAATCAAAACCGTCATCAAAACAGCTTGCACCATCGAAGCGATCTGCGTAAGCAGTAACAACTTATGCCGATCGTATCGATCAGAAGCAACGCCGCCGATAAACGAGAAAATAAAAGAGGGAAAAAGGCTCGCGAAAAGCGTTAAGCCCAACATAAAGTTAGAGTGGGTTTGTTCATAAACAACCCAGCTTACAGCGGTTTTTTGCATCCATGTTCCAATTAATGAAACAGATTGTCCGCCAAAATAAAGTCGGTAATTACGGCTTTTAAATGCATTAAATGTACTAATATTCATAATGTAAGGCCAAATGATTAATAATTAACCAGTTTTGTTAAAGGACCTATAGCTTCTTTTAAAATTAATCGTTCTTGTGGTGTACAAACTTCGGCTAAGGCTTTGCTCAGCCATTCATCGCGTTCATGTCTCACCTGTTCCAACATTTGTTTTCCAGTTTCAGAAAGAGAGATATGAATCTTTCTTCTGTCGCTTTCCGATGCCGTTTTTGAAATGAGCTTAAGCTCGTCTAAGTGATTTAGTAATGCGCCCATCGATTGCGGCGTGATTTTCTCGATTACTGCCAGTTCTGCAGATAGCATGTACTCGTGCTGCTCTAGCAAAACCAGAACAGAGCGCTCTGTTTGAGACAGAACCGTGTTTGATGGCGATAATTTTCGCAGTTTTCGGTTAAGTCGAGCTAAAACCGTGCGAAGCTGTGAAGCAATTAAGGTACTATTTTCTGATTCCATAATTGTAAGTAAAACTTATAAGTTTACCTTACAAATATAGTGCAAATAGCCGATCCTATTTTTAGAATTTAATTTGTTGACATTAAAAAGATTTTATGGGAATTACTTCTTCCAACCTTTTTTCATTTTCTTGTAGGCTTTTTTGCTGATCTTCGATTTTTTCTTTGATCGCGATTTGCCTTTCTTTTTGCGGGCATTGATGTTGTTAACCAACGAATTCTTTACGCCAAGTTTGTTCTTTTTGAGCCCCTTTTTCTTCTTTTTATCTTTTTTCTTTTCGCCCTTTTTCTTGCTCGATTTCTTTTTTTCCTTTGCCATCTGCTTAATTCAAATTAATAGATCAATAACACCAAAGTGAGGTTATTAGTTCGGCGAAATAATGATTACTGCTGGAATTCGGGAGAGAAATTTTTACATTCGGTTGGTGGGGACACCAATCAGCAAAGTGAATCGTTTGCTTCGTCCTTTCGACTGAAGCGCAGCGGAATGGAGAAATCTTTAAAAGCGGTCGGTAACCAAAACAAGTATTACAAACTTTGTTTCTAAATCCCTGCCTGTGCGTCCGTTCAGGCTGGCGAGGGATTCGATCGCTATCTTATTGCCCCTCTTGGCCAACCTGGTCCGACCTTATTCGGAAGGGTGGCGCAATCGAAAAACATGGGAATCCATACAAAGGGAGAGGAAGCAAACGAACAACTTGCAAGCGTCACTTTATATCGATTTTCTGCTTACTCCGTTGTACCATCAAAACTGACCTACAAAACTTGGTTTAGCATTGGGCATCGCCCAATGCTAATTTGTCGTTAAACCTTTTTTGGAGGAAGATCGAAAGCAATGGCTTCGTGTTCGAAATGGCCTTTGTGTGCACCATCGCAAAACGGTTTATTGTTTGATAGGCCGCACCTGCAAATTGAAAGCACGGTTCTTCCCTGCAAACCATATTCATTCCCGTTCTTATCTACGATTTCGAAATCGCCCTCTATTTTAACCGAGCCGTTATTATTGATTGTAAGTTTTGTTTTAGACATCTGATTCTGTTAGTAAGCCGCAAAATTAACGGATAGATGTGGCAAACACACGATCGATTTTTAATTTAGAGACATTCTCAAATGGAAATCCTGCAAGTTCAATAAAAAAGAGTTAATCAACAGTTCAACAATGATACATTTGTAGCGTTTTTATTTGGTATCCCGTTTTCGATAGAAACCTTAACCTCAATACTATGCGCTATCTTTACCTATTCGTTGTAGCAATGATGCTCTTCAGTTGCAAAAAAGATCCTTTAAATGCCAAATCGGGCCAGGTTGTGGACCTTTTCGTCGATCATTACGCCACCGCTGGCGACCAGAAGTTGTATGTTTTGCCTTCAAGAACACCGGCAACCACTTATTTAGAAGGTTTCGACGAACGCGAATTGGGCTATACTTACAAGATTAAAGCGCAGATGTATATTCCGAAAGACCCGCCGCAGGATGGGCCAGATCGTTGGTACAAGTTTGTTCGGGTAGTTAGTAAAGATCGCTACTTTGGAACCGAACCTTTCGAAATCTCATTAAAAAACAATTCGATCTTTGGAAGCTCATTGGCGGTTTGGATAGACAACAACATCATCTATTATGGCGACTATGTGTTAACGCCACAAAATCAGTCCGTCAAAAAGCAATTGGAAGACCTGGTTGCTCTGCGGCCGCGGTTTCAAACAGACCCGGAGTGGGCAAACAAACTAGTTTTAAAGGCAAAAGTAAACCACGATCCGAACAATAGCGCCAAAGGTTACCTTGTCAGTAGCATTATCGTCCAGTAATCCGAATAAATTATAGTACAAAGGCATTAATTAAGTTTAATGTCTTTTTTTTTGCTTTCAACTTTCTCCCCAGCAGTAATGGGCGCCTGGCCGATCAGATCTTCTCTACTTGGATGGACTAGTTTCGGCTTGTTCGGTAGCATTTCCTCAGTATTCCACTCAGCCTGCGCTTATTTTGCCGAAAATGCTTGTAAAACCCAAAATTTATTGATATTATTATAACACCAAACATAGAAAATCCATTTACTAAGACATGGATTGGATATTTGTCCTCCTTGATGATTATCAATTATAAAACCACCTGCTTTGTAATGAGTAACAGTGGAAGGCAAACCTGCATTGGAATTTACGATCATTCCTCATAACGTATCGCTGCATAAGCGGTACCAGATTAACTATTTATTACATTTATTGAAGATGAAAAACTTATTTGATTTTAAATACATCAAAGGAGATGTATTTGGTGGCATTACAGCGGGCATTGTTGCGCTTCCGTTGGCGCTTGCTTTCGGTGTTAGCTCTGGATTGGGGCCAACCGCCGGACTTTACGGTGCGATTTTTATCGCTTTTTTTGCAGCGCTTTTTGGTGGCACCAGCACTCAAATATCGGGCCCTACAGCTCCGATGACTGCTGTAAGCATGATTGTGGTTGCCGGAATTGTTGGACTCAATGAGGGAGATCTCAATAAAGCCCTGCCGGCAATTTTAACCGTGTTTTTACTCGCCGGATTGGTTCAAATCCTGCTGGGGATTACTGGCATGGGAAAATATATAAAATACATTCCTTATCCTGTAGTGTCGGGTTTTATGACAGCTATTGGGCTAATTATCATCATTACGCAGCTTCTACCCATGGTAGGCTACTATTCTAAAAATGATATGGAGCTGGTAAATTCCTTTAAACCGCAGGCTGAAGAAGTGATTCTTAAGAACATACTTGCGGATGAGGCGAGTAAAAATTTCCTTGTTCTAGACGATTTTCAGAGTACCATTCAAAAAGCCGCCAGTATTAGTCCGGAAGATGTTTTGAAAGAGTCGCGTACATTAGCTGCGAAAGAAACTTCGGGAGTTTTGGGTGCTTTAAAGGTGCTTCCCCGGGCTATTTCGCAAATTAACGTGCTCGAATTTGTGCTCGCAATAGGTACGGTTGTCATAATTTACGGCTTCAAAAAAATCACCACCGTCATTCCGAGCACTTTGGTGGCGCTGATTGTGATGTCGGGTATAGCCGTGGCGCTCGGTTTGGATTACATACCAATTGAGGAGATTCCGAGCGGCATTCCGATTCCCAACCTCGAAATATTTACCCAATTCGATTTTGGTAGTATTTCGCCTTATATTTTCTCGGCAATTACCCTGGCCTTACTGGGATCAATCGATTCGTTATTAACCAGTGTGGTGGCAGACAATCTGACCCGAACAAAGCATATTCCAAACCGCGAGCTGGTAGGGCAGGGGATTGGGAACAGTATCGCCGCAATTTTTGGTGGTATCCCCGGTGCTGGTGCTACCATCCGTACAGTGGTTAACATTAATGCAGGAGGTAAAACCCGCCTGTCGGGCATGACGGCAGGCGTGCTGCTACTAATCGTTCTGCTGGCCCTCGGGCCCGTTGCCTCTAAAATTCCGGCTGCGGTTTTAGCGGGTATCCTGTTAACGGTGGGTATCGGCGTTATGGATTATAAAGGACTAAAAGCCATTCCGAACCTGCCCAAAGACATTCAGTTTGGCCCGGTTAAGCTGAGCTCAGAAATGATTATCATGTTCATTGTAATGATGCTTTCTACTTTTTGGAATCTGGTTAATGCCGTGGGCATTGGGTTAATCATCGCTTCATTAATGTTTATGAAGAAAATGGGTGATTTTACCGCGAAACGTTCCGAATTGAAGAATTTTCATGAGTTGCCACCCGAAGAAATGTGGGAAGATGAAATTGAACTGGCCGACGATTTAAAACAAGAAGTTTACATTAAACATTTAGACGGGCCGCTGTTTTTTGGCGTAACCAGCGAAATAAAGGAGCTGGCCAATCAAATCCCAAGATCGGCCCAGGTGCTTGTACTACGTTTAGATGCCGTTCCGTACCTCGATCAAAGTGGCGTTTATACGCTCGAAGATATCTTTATGGATATGGCCGAAAGGGGGATAAAGGTTCTGTTTGTTAACATTCAAAACCAGCCGCGTTACATGATGGAGCGGATTAAGATAATTCCGAATTTGATCCCTGCCGAAGCGCTGTTCCCCGACTTTAGAAGCTGCTTACTTTGGATTGAGCAGAATTTGAAAAACAAAGGCTAAATTAAAACTAAAAACCCCGTATCAGGTTAAGCTGATACGGGGTTTTGTAGCCCGTAGGGGAATCGAACCCCTGTTTCCAGAATGAAAATCTGGCGTCCTAACCCCTAGACGAACGGGCCATTTTTTTTCAGTCCTTAGTCTCGAGTTCGCAGTCTTGAGTCGTAACGACTATTGACTTAGGACTAACTGACTTCAGACTCTGTTTAGTAGCGGGGACACGACTCGAACGTGCGACCTTCGGGTTATGAGCCCGACGAGCTACCAACTGCTCCACCCCGCATTATATATTACACTTCAATACTCCGTTTGAAGGAGTGCAAAAGTATGATTTGTTTTGAAATTACCAAAACATCTGTTAAGAATATTTAAAAAAAATATTACGCTGCTTTTAGCGTCGGGGCGCCAACGTTTTGCATGCCGATTTGTATATCGATTGTCTGGCTGATAATGAATGGGTTGCAGTTCTGCCCGTCATCTCGTGCTCATTTTTCTACAAAGTATTTGGATTAACGATGTACAGTTGGTTCCTTTGTTTATAATTGGTCTAAATAACAATTTTCCCATTCAGTATAATTTTTGGTTAGTTATGTTGATTGCAAGTCCTGTTTACCCATGCCAAATTGAGGTGTGGGTAAATCAGGCGCTAGCAACCAGATAGAGCCGGTTTTTTTGTCACTCTCATCCTTCGCATGAATTCCACAAAATAAAATTTTCATTCGCAAATTAGGATACTTCTAAAATTTAATGCAACTTTGTGGCGTTAATGAAGAGCAAAGCGCAACATACAGTTAAGAAATCAACTCAAATACTAGCTTATTTGATGATGTTGATCTTTCTCTCCATGCCTATAATACAATTGGTGCATTCGCATCATCAGTCCCCTGAAATTGTTTCGGAAATCGACGGCAAGCCGAATATTAATATTGCTGTTGAGCAATGTAAACTTTGCGATTTTTTTGCCCACAAGCAAATTAAGGAGTTCTCTTTACAGCACCCCATCGGAATAATTATTCCGGTTGTACAACCCGTAAAGCTGCCTACCGGCCTCATTTCGGGAAACTACACTTTTACCCTTAATGGCTTTACCAATAAAGGGCCGCCTGTTAGCGCACTCTTTTAACCAGAATTTTCCCTCGCGTTCTGCCGGGGGTAATCTCGACTATTCAATTCATTTTTTTTTCGCTGATGCTTAACGATCTGTCCAGATCAGTTGCAAGCCTTGGCTAATACATTTTGTAAACCGATAATGAAGCAATTCAGTGTAGTGGTTTTTATTTTATGTTGTCATTTCTGTTCCTTTGGCCAACAATCGCAGCTAATCGGCCGTGTAACAACGCTTAACGGTGCGCCTATCGGCGGGGCGAAAGTTGCGTTTAACGATACAGCAAAATCCCTTTTAACCGATTCGGCGGGCAGCTTCTTTTGTAGTGGGCCCATCGGTACAAGTTATACCATAAACGTTACCAAACAAGGATTTATTGGCCGCCAGCGAAAGGTAACGCTAACGGCAGCAAATCAGGTACTCACAATCAATCTTGTGGCATCTGGTTATCAATTGGACGATATAATTATAAAAGATCGCAAAACTGAGGATAAAAAAAAGGAGGAATCACTACATGTAGAGGTCATAAATGCAAAGTTTATTCAGCGCAATTTGGGCGGAAGCCTAATGAAAACGCTCGATAGGCTGCCCGGCGTTAAAACCATTGGCATTGGTTCGGGGCAATCGAAACCGATGATCAGGGGCCTGGGGTTCAACCGGGTTGCAGTGGTAGATAATGGCATTAAGCACGAAGGGCAGCAATGGGGTGCCGATCATGGCCTTGAACTCGATCAGTTTGCCGCTGGCGAGGTAGAGATTTTAAAAGGCGCAGCTTCTTTTATGTACGGATCGGATGCTATTGCCGGCATAATTAACGTAAAGCCCGCCAGGGTGCCGGCAAAAAATGCCATGGGGGGAAGCGTCGATCTGATTGGAAAAACGAATAACAATTTGTTCGGTACATCTGCCGACCTTTTCGGGCGGAACGAGCGGTTTTTTTTCGATGCGAGATTTACCTATCAGCGTTATGGCGATTACCGCATACCAACAGATCGCGTGTATGTATATGATTTTGAGGTGCCGTTAACAAACAATTATTTGCGAAATACCGCCGGGAAAGAAAGTGGTTTGCATTTAAGAACAGGCATAATTGGCGAACACTTCAATTCGATTTTTTATTTGAGCCGTGTTTATAATAAAAGCGGTTTTTTTGCCAATGCACACGGTTTGGAGCCACGAAATGTTGATGCTGCATTTCACGATCGTTCTAACCGTGACGTTCAGTTGCCCAGCCAACAAGTAAATCATTTTAAGCTGATTAACACCACCAATTATCAGTTTGATAACCATAGGATGGAGCTCGACCTGGGTTTTCAACGAAATTTCAGGCAAGAATATAATCATTATGTTAATCACGGTTTTATGCCTGCCGTTTATCCCGACAACCTTGGCATTCCGATTAACTTGGAGCGCGAATTTGATAAAACAGTGTACTCGGCAAACCTGCGAGACAAATTTAGTGTTGGCAAGCATCAATTCACCATTGGCGGAAATTTAGAAACCCAAAACAACCTGATAAACGGGTGGACTTTTCTTGTCCCGGCATTCAAGCAGTTTACGTCCGGAGCGTTTATATACGATCGCTTGAAGCTTAGCGAAACGGTAATTGTTCATGGCGCAGTGCGCTACGATTACGGGAAACTCACGCTGAAAAAATATACCGATTGGTTCGAGTCTTCTGTCAATGATGAAACGGCAACTCTTTCTGAAAAGCTCGTTCGGGCAAACGATCTCGACCGTAATTTTAATAGCCTGGTGTGGTCTGTCGGCATTAATTACAATCCCGAAAAGCTCATTTTCAAAGCGAATGTTGGCAAGAGTTTTAGGATGCCCATAGCAAAGGAACTGGGTGCAAACGGTGTAAATTATCATTATTACAGTTACGAAAAGGGCAATCCGGCGCTTTCTCCTGAGCAATCTTATCAGGCAGATGCCACTATCGGTTGGAAAGAAAAAAACTGGTCGCTTCAAATCAGCCCATTCTATAATTATTTTCCCAATTACATTTATTTAAATCCAACATCAAACTACGATTACTTCTACGGTGCCGGTAATCAAGTGTTTGAATATGCGCAAAGCAGGGTTGGGCGCTATGGCGGAGAGCTTCAGTTCAATTACAAAATCTCGAGATGGCTAAGTACCGAAGTTTTGGCAGAATACCTGTACTCCAGGCAGCTTTCGGGTGCAAAAAAAGGCTTTACGCTTCCTTTTTCTCCTCCTCCATCAATATTGTTAAATCTTAATTATACACCCGCCGACGGAACGATATTGAAAGATTCTTATTTCTCGGTTGATTACCGAATTACCGCCAGGCAAGATCACATCGTTCCGCCAGAGAAAAAGACCGCGGGCTACAACCTGATAAACCTACAAGCTGGCACCACAATCAGTTTGTATCATCAGCCAATTCTAATTAGCCTCCAAGCACAAAATCTACTCAATAAAAAATACATGAACCATACTAGTTTTTATCGCCTTATCGAATTACCTGAGGCCGGAAGAAACATTATCCTTTCGTTAAAAATCCCTTTTCAAATAAAACATCATCAAAATTAATTCACACAGTATCACATTTTAAAATCAACAATTATGTTATCCACTTACAAAAACACACACATGATGAAAACTTCAAAATTCCTAATTATGCTGGCTGTTATAGCTGCTTTTTTTTCGGCCTGTAAAAAAGACCCGATTATCGAAATGCCAGTGATTGGCGATATGGAAGTGGGTTCGGCCAACAGCAAGCTCGCTTATCCGGGTACGGATATCCACATTGAGGCAGCTTTACTGGCCGCAGAAACGATTACAACAGTTAAGCTAGAGATTACTCCCGTTGAGCCTGTTACGGGATGGAGATTTACAAAAGAGTTTACCGAAGGCTATGCAGGAACCAAAAACGCCGAGTTCCATGAGCATCTTGATGTTCCGGCTGATGCACCACTAGGTAAATATCGCGTAGTTTTAACCCTTACCGATGGGAAGGGCCAGGTTGTAAAGGCCGAGTCTGATCTCGAACTTAAATACGACCCTACCTTGCCAAAGGCAACCGATTTTACACTAGAGGTAGAGAACGCTAATGAACTGCATGTAGAGGCGAAAATTAACGCAATTAATAAAATTGCCAGGGTTGTTGTTGAGATACACGGTGGCACCTACGAAAAAGAATTTGAATACACGGATGCCGCAATGGTTGGCACAACTTCTTTCGATTTTCACAAACATATCGATATCACCAGTGTGCCGAAAGGACATTACCACGTACACCTTCTAATCGTGGATAAGGCAAACAAAGAAAACGAGTTCGAAAGTCATTTCGATAAACCTTAAGAAGTAAAGTATGGTTTATGGTCGAATGCTGATGCGATGGGTTTTTAAGCCTTACAGGCATCAGTGCTCGGCCATGGGCCATCGACTTACGAATTTGGAAAAGATAAAATAAATAACTCGTCATGAAAAAAACACAGAAAATACTCGTTGCATTCGGCCTATTGGTCGTTTTTGCGGCAGGATGTAAAAAGGAGGGAACTGATGTTGATACCGAGTATCCGGTAATTGATTTGACGGCCTCAAACGCTTTTCCTGTGCAGTGCAGCGAACTTACGCGTGGACAAAAATTTACTTTTAGGGCCAAATTTAGCGATAATGCGGCATTGGGCTCTTATAGTTTGGATATTCACCACAATTTCGACCACCATTCGCACAGTACCGAGGTTTCTAACTGTGCTATGGATGCAGTTAAAACACCAGTAAAACCGTTCCTTATGATCGGTACATTTCAAATTGCGGCCGGAAATACTGGTTACGAGGCCAATAACGAAATTACCATCCCGGCAGATGTTGATCCGGGGGATTATCACTTTTTAATTAAGGTTACCGATAAAGAAGGTTGGCAAACATTAAAGGGCATCAGCATCAAAATAAAATAATCACCTAAATTTTTTGGAAAAGAAATGAGAACGAATGCCCAGAAACTACTCGTTGCGTTAACCGTAGCATTATTTGCCTTTAGCGGCTGTAAAAAAGAAAAAATTACGGCAGAAAGCCCTTTTGTGGCTACCGAGCATTTTATTGGCGGCACAATAACGCCCAAGAACGGCTCGTACACCAGCGTGTTCCTTATTAAGCTTTTAGCAGATAATAAAGCTGTTTTTATGAGTTCGGGGAAAGACTTTGCTGGCGATTACGTGCTGAGCAAAGACTCGTTAATTGTAACGGTCAGCGATCCGAATAATTATCGGGTTGCAAAGTTTGCCATAAATCAAAAGCACGAGCTTACCTCTGCTTACTACAAGGCCCTAACTTTGGAATATAACGCAACAGGCGAATTGATTACCATAGGCGATAAGAACCAATTGGCTGGAAAGCGCTTTAAAGGTGAGGAGTTTAAAATGGGCGGCACAAGCTATCGGAAAGATCTGGTATATAAATTTGCTGCAAGCGGCACAACCTTTGGCGCCGATGTGGAGGCCAATGCCGATGATAAAGCGAACACCTACGAACTGATAAACAATAATGCGTTTAGGTTTAAAGATGGGGCCAGGGTTGAGTTCGGCTTCGCTTCGAACAAAAAACTAACCGTGTTTCGTTTAAGTGGATTGTATTATTATGGTAAATATGACCAGCAATAACACGTAAGGAAATCGGAATCGAGACAATTGAACAAAGTTTATAACACTTTGGATTGCCCGAAGCTGTAAAAAGCAAAAATCCCGCTTTACTTAGGTAAAGCGGGATCGTAGCCCGTAGGGGAATCGAACCCCTGTTTCCAGAATGAAAATCTGGCGTCCTCACCCCTAGACGAACGGGCCATTTTGTTTCAGTCCTTAGTCTCGAGTTCCCAGTCTTGAGTCGTAACGACTATTGACTTAGGACTAACTGACTTCAGACTTTGTTTAGTAGCGGGGACACGACTCGAACGTGCGACCTTCGGGTTATGAGCCCGACGAGCTACCAACTGCTCCACCCCGCATTATATGTTGTCAATTTTTACCTTCGGGTTATAAGCCCTACGAGCGTACTCCCGAATGTTCGGGACTCCACCCCGCATTATATACAACTCGTTTTTTAACTGAATTAAATCCTTAACTCTCTTTCCGAATTGGAATGCAAAGATATAATTCGTTTCTTTGTGCTGCAAATTTATTTTAAAAAATATTTCAATGGCGCATAAAGCAGGTTTTGTTAGTATTATTGGTAAACCCAACGTTGGAAAATCAACACTCATGAATGTGCTTGTAGGTGAGCGGCTTAGCATTATTACGCCAAAGGCCCAAACCACAAGACACCGCATTTTCGGTATCGTAAATGAAGAAGATTATCAGATCGTTTTCTCAGACACTCCCGGAATTATTAAGCCAAAGTACTCTTTGCAAGAGAGTATGATGAGCTTTGTAAACGGTTCGTTGACTGATGCCGACGTACTTTTGTTTGTAACTGACATAAATGAAGAATATGATGAGGATGACGTTTTGGAGAAAATTCTCGATCGCGACATTCCAACAATTGTGCTGATTAATAAGATAGATAAGGCATTGCAAGAAAAGGTAGACGAGAAAATTGCCTATTGGCAACAAAAGTTAAATCCGGTTTCCATCTATGCAATTTCGGCACTTCACAATCACAATGTTGAGGGAATTTTGGATCAGGTGTTGTCGATTTTGCCAGAACATCCGGCGTATTACGATAAGGAGGAGCTGACCGATCGCTCTGAAAGATTCTTCATCTCGGAAATTATCCGTGAAAAGATTTTTCTGAACTACCAGAAAGAAATCCCTTACAGCACCGAGGTAATTGTAAAAAGCTTTAAGGAAGAGCCGCTTAAAAACGGAAAGGGACAAATGATCCGAATCAGTGCTGAAATTGTGGTTGAACGCGACTCGCAGAAAAATATTTTGATTGGCACAGGTGGTAGCATGCTTAAAAAAGTAGGTACTGAGGCCCGTATCGAAGCCGAAAAGTTTTTGGATAGCAAGGTTTTTTTAGAGCTCTTTGTTAAGGTTATCCCCGATTGGAGAAGCAAAAAGAACTATTTAAAGAGTTTTGGCTACGATAACTAATCATTAAACAATATGAAAAAAGTCTGTACCGTTGTTCTAGTGCTCGTTGCTGCCGTGAGTTTTGCACAAGAGTCTAATCATGGCAAAAAACTATGGGCGAAATCAATTTTAAATGAGAAGGCGCCGGAGTTGATTGTTGAGCAATGGGTTTCGAAACAGCCCGATACCGAAGGCAAGTTTGTACTGATCGATTTTTGGGCAACCTGGTGTGGCCCCTGCAGGGCTTATATCCCTACATTGAATAATTTTCAGGAGAAATATGCCGACAAAATCGCCATCATTGGCGTTTCTGATGAAACTGCTGAAAAGGTACAGGCTTTTGACAACCCTAAAATAAAATATTTCGAAGCAATTGATACCAAAGGCGTTACTAAAAATATGCTGCAGGTTAAAGGCATTCCGCATGCCATATTAATCGATCCCAATGGAATAGTAAGATGGGAGGGCTTCCCTTTGTTAGATGGTAATGAACTGACCGATAAAGTGATAAAAGACCTTTTAGAAAAGTATAAAAAATAATATAAATTAAGGTTACAAAAAATAACCGTACCTTTGCAGCCCGAAATAATTCGGTTAGTAGTTGATAGTCAATGGCTCATTGCCAAATAGTTTATGCTTGTTGCTAAACATCCCGACCATTAACTATAAGCATTAATTATCAATACTACACGACATGAGTAATATTATAGCCATCGTAGGCAGACCAAACGTAGGTAAGAGCACCCTTTTTAACAGGTTAACAGAGAGCCGTAAAGCTATTGTTGATGACATGAGCGGTGTAACCCGCGATAGGCATTATGGCGTTGGCGAATGGACCGACAAGCAATTTACGGTAATTGATACTGGTGGATATGTGGCAAACTCGGAAGATGTTTACGAGGCCGCCATTCGTGAGCAAGTAATGATAGCCATTGAAGAAGCCAGTGTGCTGGTTTTTATGGTTGATGTAACTACAGGCATTACCGATTTAGACGATGATATTGCGCAGGTATTGCGCCGCAGCAACAAGCCCGTTTTTGTTTGTGCAAATAAGGTAGATAACACGGCCCTTTACAACGAAATTCATACCTTTTACAGTTTCGGCCTTGGCGAAGTGTTTCCGCTTTCGTCGATGACTGGCTCTGGAACGGGCGAGCTATTGGATGAAGTAGTCAAAAATTTTGAGGACGAGCCAGAAGAAGAAAACCAATTGCCAAAAATTACCATTGCCGGAAGGCCTAATGTAGGTAAATCATCGTTGGTAAATGCGCTGATTGGCAAAGAGCGGAACATTGTAACCGCAAATGCTGGTACAACCCGCGATTCGATAAAGATTCATTACAACCAGTTCGGGCATGAGTTTATGCTGATTGATACGGCAGGGCTTAGAAAAAAGACCAAAGTAAAAGAAAATCTCGAGTTTTACTCGGTAATGCGTACCATTAAGGCGCTTGAAGAAGCCGATGTGGTGGTGCTTATGATTGATGCCCAGGACGGAATTGAAAGTCAGGATATCAACATCTTTCATTTGGCCGAAAAGAACAAGAAAGGTATCGTAATATTGGTGAACAAATGGGACATGATCGAAAAGAACACCCACACCATGAAAGCGGTTGAAGAGCAGATTAAAGAGCGAATTAGGCCTTTTACCGATGTGCCGATTATCTTTACATCTGTTTTAAATAAACAGCGGATTTTTAAGGCAATTGAAGCCGCTTTAGAGGTGTACCATAATCGCAGTAAGAAAATCCCGACGTCTAAATTAAACGATGTAATGTTGCCGCTGATTGAGAAATTTCCACCACCGGCATTGAAAGGTAAGCACATTAAAATCAAATACATTACTCAAATTAATGGCACCTCGCCGATGTTTGCATTCTTCTGTAATTTGCCGCAATACATTAAAGACCCATATAAGCGTTTTATCGAAAATAAACTGAGAGAAAGCTTTGACTTTGCTGGTGCACCAATCCAGATTTTCTTCAGACAAAAGTAAGCCGAAGTTAGCGGTAATTGAGTGGTTAAGAGAAGCTAAGCTTTAAAAGCTTGACTTCTCTTTTGGTTTTACAGCATTCTATTTTCATCGCTTTTTAGAGGAACAAAGGAGTTGGGATGACAGGTTTTTCACCGAGTAATCATTGCCCCAAAAGGGCTACGCTGTAGCAAGGCCGGCCTGTGCCTTTCGGCTTGAGCTTGTATTGAGCGTAGTCGAAATGCTCAAGATAAACTCAGCCAAAGCAATCTGATTAACGAATAGAGATTGCTTCAATCGATGAAAAATCGATTTCTCAAAGACGGAACTGGAACGTCAGTGGTAGCGCTGCCTGATCCAACGCGGAGGCAACGACGGTGCAACTTCTCCTCAGTCCGAAAGCTGGCACTAAACTTTATAAAATCGCTATTCAACTTCCTCTCGTAGCACAAAAATACCCTTACCTTTGCCTCATGCAATTACAAGTACAAAATAGCAGGGCAGCTGACATTGATACCATTTTTGAGTTTTATGACATGGCTATTGCGCATCAAAAAAAGGTATTTAATAAGCATTGGCAGGGCTTTAGTCGGGCGCTTGTAGAAACTGAGGTTGCCGAGAACAGGCAATATAAAATTTTGATCGATGGAGCGGTGGCTTGTGTGTTTGCAGTTACGTTTAACGATGAGTTGATTTGGGGAGCGCGTGATCATGATTCGATTTATATCCACAGAATTGTAACCCATCCCCAGTTTAGGGGATATTCTTTTGTGAAAGAAATTATCAAATGGGCCAGAGACTTCGCCGCAAACAACGATATCAGATTTATCAGAATGGACACCTGGGCGGATAACGAAAAGCTCCTAGCATATTACACCAGCTGCGGCTTTGATTATGTTGGGGTAGTTACTATGGAAAAAACCGACGGCCTACCGAAACACTATGAAGGAATTAGCTTAAGTCTGTTTGAAATTGCGCTTTAACAAGCGGAACTGTTTCGGCTTATTGCTGGAGTACTAAAGCGGGTTTGTTTACTTTTTCTCCCTCAGCAACCTTTGCGTATGAGCTAACGATTCTCTGTTTCCCCACGCATCGTGTCCTGTAACAACAAACCTGGTGTCGGGGTATTTTTGCTTTAACTTTTCAATACTTTTTGGCCACGCCGCTAAGTCCGACTCTGCAATATAACCAAGGTCGATTGCCTTTGTGCTTTTAACCAAGCAACCCCCGAATAAAACTTTATCTTTCGGAAACCAAATGGTCAGGTTATCTTTCGTATGTCCTTTGCCCGCGTAGAACGTGTTTATTTTATATTGCCCGACGGTAAAAGTAGTGTCGTTGGTAAAAGTATGCGCTGCACGAGGCGCTTTGCTGGCTTTCAGGATTTCGTCGGTTAATTTGCTCGTGTATGTGCGTATTCCCTTACTTTTAAAAAATGCCAGACCACCAGCCCGGTCGCCGTGCGAATGTGTGGCGATGGCCAGCACTACTTTCTGACGGTGTCTGGCTTGAATGGAATCTATAAACGGCTCGAACTGTGTGGCATCCCACGGCGCATCAATCACCACAACGCCCTTATTAGTAACCAGGTAGACCGCATTGGCATCGGTTACAGCGCCTTTATAGGTGTTGTATGTGGTGTAGGTGTACAGATCGCCTGTTAAATGTTTGATTTTTATTTTAGGGTTTTGCGAGAAAGAGACAAGGCTGGATAAACAAAGTAAAAAAGAAAAAAGGTAGCGCATAGCATTAAATTTAACGGTTGGTGCTCAAAAATAAAAATGGATTGCCTTCAATGCAAACGAACACAAACGATTTAAATTACTTCAATTCAATTTTCCAGGTCATCATTCCATCAACATCGCCAATATAGATAAAGTTGTTTTTTTGTAATATGGCGTACGAAGCAGTGTTTTCTTTCTCAGTTGTGGCAAAAACACACTTAACCTCCGGCTGCTCCCTTGCCCAGTCGAGCAATCGGCCTACGGCTTCCGTCATAAATCCCCTGCCACGAAATTCTTCATAAGTCGTGTAGCCAATTTCTATTTCGCCGCTTGAATCGGGTTCGCCGACAAAACAAATGTCGCCAACTATTTTCCTGTCCGGCTTAGATATAATCGCCCATAAAGTATGGTAAAAATAACCTTTATCGTTGTTTAACACGGCGGGCAAAATGTTCTTTTTCAGTGCGTTTTGTAACGATGGCGAAATATGCTTCTTGCCAGGCAAGAGGCAAAGTTCCTGTTCCAGCGAATGGTCGTCATTAATGTACTTTTCTAACTCGCTATGCGTAAGGGGCTTCAAAATGAGGTTTTCTGTTGCTATCATATCTCAAAAAAAGGCCAGGCAATTGCTTTCGTGCTAATAAACTCTGATTACTTGTCCCGTGGCTATACCTAAAACGCTTTTCTTAAATGCGCTGACCACTCTTTCCATTGCTACGGGAATCTCGCCCGGAAACGAATCAAAATACGACGGCGAATCTTCTACAACGTTGGGGCTGATCACATTTAGGCGCACATTGTTTGTTAGCTCGGCAGCGGCCGCCATAACAAACGCGTTAAGGCCGCCATTTGCAGCGCTCAGTGCCGACCCGGCAGCGAATGGGTAATCGGCCAGGATGCCAGAAGTTAACGTGAAGGAGCCTCCATTGTTAATGTAGTGCTGGCCGATAAGTACCAAATTTACCTGGCCTAACAACTTATCTAACAAACTGGTTTTAAATGCCTCGCCGGTCATTTCGTTTAGGGGCAAAAAAGGACCTTTCCCGCTGGTGCTAATCAGGGCATCGAA
>Ga0308165_1002149_pt1 | contig 24689 bp, 23 predicted proteins | sample PhyWR2_FD_201032 | JGI IMG/M metagenome (GOLD analysis project Ga0308165, IMG submission 201032) | Phyllosphere microbial communities from UC Gill Tract Community Farm, Albany, California, United States - DLSLW.R2 | ecosystem: Host-associated > Plants > Phyllosphere > Unclassified | place: USA... | reverse complement strand
AGGTTCGAATCCTGTCGAGTGCACCATTTAAGAGTTGTTTGCAGTGATGTAAATGACTTGGCTTCAACCAGTTGTGATCTGGTATAAAAACACAAATGCACTCGTAGCTCAGCTGGATAGAGTACTCGGCTACGAACCGAGCGGTCACAGGTTCGAATCCTGTCGAGTGCACCATATACCAAGAAGCCCGCGTTTAACGCGGGCTTTTTGCTGTCCGGGATTTGGCTTTTCCGCTCACGCATCCTTTCTCATCGAATTCGACATGCGCACTGCGACCCCGTTGGTTGTCGTAGCGGTAAATCGTGGCTGAATTGCGCACGGTCACCTTGTCGGGCTTGCCGAGCGCGCTTTCGACATCCTGCTGGCTCATGCCGGCGACAACCCGCTGATTGATGATGCCTTCCCGGCGTTGCCTGGCGTTGATCAGGTTGCCGCAGGTGTCTTGGGCCTGACCAACGATGGTTGGCGCTCTCCTGGTGTAAGCGGGTTGGCGGGCATCGGCTTCCGGCATCAGGGGGACCATTGTGCCAGGCAGGTAGGTGTGTACCTCTTGCAGCGATTGTGTATCTGCGCTCGCGCAACCCCGTGTGGTGAACGTGAGGTGCCCGCTGGCGGACTCGCATCGGTGAACGGTGATTGCGGGTGCCTCAAGCGGCAGGCCAAGCAGGGCGGTCAGCAAAAAATAATGGGTATCCGATGGCATCAAACGTCCTCCGTGACGGTCTGACTCAAGGTTAGCCGCTACATTTTTCTGCATGGGTGTGTTTTCTTTTCAGAATGAGTCGTCGCACTTTCATGGATCAGGATGGCGCTCAAGTTTGTCTTGCAAGCGCTTGTTTAGGCCAAGATTTTTTAACGTTAAAAAACGTCGGGCGGTGTATCATTGCGCCCGTCAGCCCCGCCGGGGCTTGTGGAATACCTCCATGGACTTACCCAGTAGACATTCAGTAAACCGTTTTTCCAATCAAGAATTGACTGATTGATCCTCCTGGCGTGCTCCGCTGCTGGGAGTGGAGTTCGCCTATGTCTGAAATTGAAGTAAAGAAAACACAGGAAAGCCTGCAGGATCGCCTCGCTCAAGTGATTGAGCTGTTGCAGCGTCAGCGCATGGTCGAAGACCTGACGCACCGCGAGCAGGGCCCGAATCAAGACCGGGTCGAAAGCCTGGTTCACCGGCAGAACCTCGTCGAGCTGCAACGCAAACTCGATGACCTGCACTCCGCCGACGTTGCCTACATCCTTGAAGCCCTGCCGCTGGACGATCGTCTGACGCTGTGGCAACTGGTCAAGGCCGATCGCGACGGTGACATTCTCCTCGAAGTATCCGACTCGGTTCGTGAAACACTGATCGCCGACATGGACGATCACGAGCTCCTGGCGGCCGCCAAGGACATGGATGCCGATGAGCTCGCCGACCTGGCGTCGGAGCTGCCCCGTGACGTCGTCCATGAGCTGATGGAAACCCTCGATGCGCAACAGCGTGAGCGCGTTCGCTCCGCGTTGTCCTATGACGAGGAGCAAGTCGGTGCGCTGATGGACTTCGAGATGGTGACTATCCGTGAGGATGTCAGTCTCGAAGTGGTCTTGCGTTACCTGCGTCGCCTCAAGGAGCTGCCAGGCCACACCGATAAACTGTTCGTGGTCGACTACGACGGCATCCTCAAGGGCGTGTTGCCGATCAAGCGGTTGCTGGTGAGCGACCCGGACAAGCAAGTCGCGGAAGTCATGGCCAGCGATCCGGTGAGTTTCCACCCGGATGAAGACGCCTACGACGCCGCGCAGGCATTCGAGCGTTACGACTTGATTTCCGCGCCGGTGGTCGACAAAAACGGCAAGTTGATCGGCCGTCTGACCATCGACGAAATGGTCGACCTGATCCGTGAAGAGAGCGAAACCGAAGTTCTCAACATGGCGGGTCTGCGTGAAGAAGAAGATATTTTCGCCTCGGTCTGGAAGTCCCTGCGCAACCGCTGGGCGTGGCTGGCGATCAACCTGATCACGGCCTTCATTGCCTCCCGCGTGATCGGTTTGTTCGAAGGCTCGATCGAGAAACTGGTGGCGTTGGCGGCGTTGATGCCGATCGTTGCAGGTATCGGTGGTAACTCGGGCAATCAGACGATCACCATGATTGTGCGTGCCATGGCGCTGGATCAGGTGAGCACCGGCAACACGTCGCGGTTGATGCGCAAGGAGTTGGCGGTCGGCCTGATCAATGGCCTGGTCTGGGGGGGGGTCATTGGTGCGGTTGCCTACATGCTGTACGGCAGTTGGTCGCTGGGTGTAGTAATGACTGCCGCCATGACCCTCAATCTGCTGCTGGCGGCGTTGATGGGGGTATTGATCCCCATGACCCTGGCGCGACTGGGCCGCGATCCAGCGATGGGCGCCAGCGTGATGATCACGGCGATGACCGACAGCGGTGGCTTCTTTATCTTCCTGGGGCTGGCGACGATCTTTCTGCTCTGAGGCCCGCAAAACACAAAAACCCGCTTCGGCGGGTTTTTTTATGGGTGAATTTCAGGCAAAAAAAGCCAGCGATCAGGCTGGCTTTGAGCATTCAGGTCAATCAGGTGGCGTCTGCGGCCATTTCAGCGTCATGCGCGATCAGCGAAACGAGAGCGTTTTGCTGGCGATGGGAGAGCTGGCGGAAGCGTTGCAACAGTTCGCGTTCGTGCAGCGACAGCTCTGGGCTGTCCAGGCGCATGCTCAACTCTTCGCCCAATGCGCCTTCCTGAATAAGACTCTGCTCCAGGCGCGCAATGATTTCGGAGTTCATGCTGCGATGATGATTGCGGGCCACCTCGGCAATGCGCTCACGCATTCCGTCTGGCAGGCGTACGACGAACTTGTCAGCCGTACGGCTGGAGTAAGTTATCTGTTTCGCTGGGCGCATATATTTAACCGGTTAGTTCAGGGGAGCGGTTCACGGGATTGGCCGCACGATGTCTGTTAGGACAAGCGCTCCGGCCAAATGTTCAACCTGAATTGAAAGAGGCTCGCATCATGCCTCAAAGTAGCCAGTTGATTGGCGTCAATTCTGTGACAAATATTGAACTGGATAAAGGCGATATGCCAGCACCAATTATCAGAAATGCGGACTGGTTTGAAAAGCGAGCCCAGATCCGTATCGCCGACCGCGTCCTGTTGCCCGACGGCGGGTGTCCGAAGACGCCCAACGGTGCAAACTATGCGAACTCAATCACATTTCCTTATCTTATACAGAATAGTGGCAAATGGCCGATTTACTAGTGGCATTTCGATCACGAGGGGCTGATTCAGGATGAAAGGCAGGCTGATTTACCTGATGGGGCCGTCCGGTTCGGGCAAGGACAGCTTGATCGAGGCGGCGCGAACGCCCTTGCTGGCCCTGGGGTGTGAAGTGGCGCGCAGAATCATCACCCGTTCGGCGCAGGCGCTGGGCGAAGATGCAATCCCAGTCTCTCGCGAGGAGTTCGAGCGCCGGCAGCGGGCGGGGGAGTTTGCGCTGTGCTGGAGTGCCCATGGCCTGGATTACGCAATCCCGGCGTCGATTGATCAGTGGTTGGAGAATGGCCGTGATGTATTGGTCAATGGCTCTCGCGGGCATCTGGCTCAAGCATTGGAGCGCTACCCGGCATTGCTGCCTATCCTGTTGACGGTCAAGGATGACGTATTGCGTGAGCGTCTGCTGCGGCGTGGGCGGGAGAGCCTGTCGGAGATTGACGCGCGCTTGAAGCGTAATGAAATGTTCATGTCCGACGATGCGGTATACATCCATCGACTCGACAATTCCGGCGACTTGGCCACCACGGTAATCCAGTTACTGGACCTGCTGCGGCTCAGCGCAAGACCGGATCAAACTTGATCCTGCGACCCGCAATCAGTGCCAGTACGAACAGTGCAGTGAACACGCCACAGGCGGCCAGGGGAACAAACGAATCCAAAGCCTGCGACGCATGGAGCATGCCGCTTGAAAGGGCGAGGATAAAAAAACCGGCGGCTGATTTGGACATGCAGTGCTCCTTGGGTGGTGGGGTCAAAATACCAGGCGATCAGAAGAGGGTGGCAGTGGCTTCATGTCCTGGTCCCGGCCTATGAGGCCTTGCTGATCACTGAGCATCGCCCATTGCGGGGCTTTCTGGATTTGCAGGTAATGAGGCGTGCGCTGCGCCATCGGATCAGGATCGTTCTCGGGGTGAGCACCCAGCAGGGTGGCCAAAGCGATTGCGTTCGCCAGCAAGAGAGCCTTGTTCATGTCGACCGGCCTCCAATCTTCTATGTGAACATTCAAAGCAGCCGGCGTGCCAACAGTCTAGTGACTATTAAATCATTTAAAAACAATACGTTAGGATAGTTTTTAGGTGCGGCTGCATTGCAATTTGCATTGATGGCATATTGCAGTGATGCAAATTACCCGATCAACAATTCCCGCTTCTGTGGCGGGCGCCTGCCTACACTTAAAAAGCCCTACGGACGACATGACAAATGCCGACGTGGCCGTTAACATGCACGCCGTCCATCGCACCGCGTTCTCTCGTAGTCGACTTGTGTCTCAGTAGCTCAATTGGATAGAGCATCCCCCTCCTAAGGGGAAGGTTGGCAGTTCGAACCTGCCCTGGGACACCACCTATTCGGGCCGTTCTGGTCTCCTCTGCCCACATGCTTGCTTTTCCAGCGGTGTTGGCAGGCGTAAAGCCCCTCCCGGCATGATCCCGGAGGGGCTTTTTGGTGTTCACGGCAAAAGGAAGGCCGCCTCGAAATGAAGTTATTACTCATCGCTTCGCTGAGTCTGCTATCCCTCCCGTCCCTGTCCTTTGCGGATAGTGTGAATGGCAAAAATCTCTTTCTTCAGCGGTGCGCCATGTGCCATGGGACAGATCTCCAGGCCACCGGCCCACTGGCTCATAAAAGCACCCCTGCAACACCCGACCTGACAACGGCCACGTTCAAGAAACGGTTGAATGAGTACCCTGGGGTAATCGTCTCTTCGGTCATACTGCGGCCCAATGGAGACCTGATTCCAAGGACATTGCGCGAGAACGGTGTGAAGCTGCCAGCGCACGCCTGGAGCGTTCAGGACCTGCGCGATCTGAATCAATACATGGCGGGTGTGATCGCAACAAGCCGATGATTGGCGGGGTCAGGCCAGCGCATTGCGCGCGATCGGTAGCGGGGGGAGAGAAGGCACGTACTGCCTTCTCTGCTTCTTGCGTTTTAGCGGGGCCGCTTAGGCGGCTCGGCTGGGCGCGACGAGCCGGGGCGAGGCTTGTCGTCCCGCACAAATCGCATCGGTGGTGGTGGCGGCGGCGGCGGTTTTTGTGTGGTCATTTCGATCACCTAGGGATGGTGGAAGACATAAAATGGTACGAACGATAGCAGTGCGAACAAGATTGTCGCGGCCATGAACGTTGAAAGCTCGTTCAGGTACTCCAGGCGGCGATCATTGTTCAGCGCGTTCGTTGTAGCTCCCGTGATGTATTGATTGTAAATGAATATGGACATCTGCTTGTCCGTCTCTTCCACGCCGTCATCGAACGCCGCGTAGAGTTTGAGCATCTGGGTCCTGTACGCTTCGATATCTTCCAAAGTGGAAAGGGCTTTATCGAACACTCGTAGATTCCACGCCCTCCAAAATTTCCACACGCCTACTGCCAGGCATATGCAGGCATACCAATAAAATATCCAGAAAAACACCCCTACGCCCCCGTCCGCTGTGGCTGGTGCTTTGTCGAGCATGTAGGAGAAAAAGCTCAGTAAGGCGACCAGAATTGCAAGCGGCAGGCTCAATCGTGCTATCAGTTTTTCTTTTCTCTCCAGCTCGTAGTAATAAACCTTCTCAGCGAAATGGAATCGCTCCCTGTCGTCCATGTGATGGTAATCCCTGTTAAATCGGCCGTTAAGCAGATGGGCGGTTTACGGCCAAGCTGCCTGAGTGATTCTGTTTTCAAGGGTATAACCGTAACGTCAAGGCGGAAGCTAAAGACTGTGACCCACTGTTTCCATTTGCTCGGAGAGACCGAGAGTCCGCTTCGTCGGCTTGAGCTATTTAGTTAGCGAAAACCAGGGTGAGGCCAGCGCATTGCACGCCAACCTCGTCCCCCGTCGCCTCATTACAATCGAAACCGACTCACCAACGCATTAAACGAAGCCGCCAGATTCGACAGCTCCTGCGTCGAAGCGCTGGTCTGGTGCGCGCCTGCCGCCGTTTGCGTGGACAGGTCCTGGATGTTGACCAGGTTGCGATCCACTTCGCGGGCCACGTGGGCCTGTTCTTCAGACGCGGTGGCGATGACGAGGTTGCGGTCGTTGATCTGGGCGATGCCGTCGGCGATCTGTTCCAGTGCCTGGCCGGTGGCTTGTGCCAGGGTTTGGGTTTCGCTGACCAGTGCCTGGCTCTTGCCCATGGCGCCCACGGCTTCGTCGGCGCTGGTGCGCACGCTGTTGATCATGCCTTCGATCTCGCCAGTGGAAGCCTGTGTTCGGGCGGCCAGCGCGCGGACTTCGTCGGCGACCACGGCAAAGCCGCGGCCCTGTTCGCCCGCTCGTGCGGCTTCGATGGCGGCGTTCAGGGCCAGCAGGTTGGTCTGCTCGGCGATCCCGCGGATCACGTCGAGGACCTTGCCGATGTCGCGCACTTGGTCTGCCAGGTCCTTGACCATGGTGGTGGAGGTGGCGATTTCGCTGGTGGCGTTGTTGATTGCGCTGACGGCACTTCGCGCCTGGTCGCGGCCGTTGCTGGCTTGCTGACTGGTCGCCTGGGACGCTTCGGAAGTGGAGACGGCGTTGCGCGCCACTTCTTCCACGGCTGAGGTCATTTGCGTCACGGCAGTGGCGGCCTGTTGAATTTCGTCGTTCTGGCGCACCAGTCCACGGCTGCCATTGTCGGTCACGGCGGTCAGCTCTTCGGCGGCCGAGGCCAATTGGTCGGCGGCGCTGGCGATCTGCTGGATGGTGTTTTTCAGACTGCCCTGCATGTCGGCCAAGGCGGTGAGCAGCTGGCCCGCTTCATCGCGACCGGGGCTGGTGATGTGTTGGGTCAGGTCGCCGCCGGCAATGCTGCGGGCACTTGCCACGGCGTAAGCGATCGGGCGGCTGATCAAGCGGCTGATGAACAGGCCGAGCAAGATGGCGGCAATGAAGGCCAGGGCGATGCCGATGTACAGCGAGGTCTTGGCTGACGACTCGGACAGCACCGCATTGTTTGCCGCTTGGCTGACTTGCTGGTCGTTGGAGTCGTTCATCAGGGTCAGTTCGTCCATGACCACGCGGTAATTCTTCTGCAAATCACCGAGCAACAGCGTTCGACCGTTTTCCACGTCGCCGGCCTTCATCAGGTCCAGATACTTTTGCACGATCGCCTGGTAGACAGGCCAGGCTTTTTCCATTCGGTCGGCGGCGGCGCGTTCATCGTCGGCCAGCTGCGTGCGTCGATATTCTGCGAACGCTTTTTCGCTCGCCAGTTTGTTGGCTGCCATCGAGGAAAGGAATTCATCCTTGGTCGCTTGTGGCAGGCCAGCGGCGGTCGCGACGTAGAGTCGATACATGTCGCGGGTCTGTCCGACCGCCTTGATCTTCGTCTGCGCGATATTCATCACGCCGACCAGATTGTTGTCGAACACCGATCTCAGGCTCCCCGAGAGTTCACTCACTCCCCGGCTTCCCAGCAGGCCGACTCCCAGGGTGATGAACGCGCACAGCGCGAAAGCTGTAATCAATTTGGTCGAGAGTTTTGCGTCGTTGATCCAACTCATAAGGCATCCTGCGAGTGTGTGGGAGGCGGTTAGTTTTCGGTTGTTGCCGGAAAACTTTTAATAGTCGTCGTACATCTATCGGCGGGATCGCTAATGGCTGAAGGGTTTTTGCTCATTTTTAGTAACAAAAAGATGAGCTGATTTTCGCGTGCAGGAGCCATATTAGTTCGCCATCATTTCCCTATCAATCGTCAGAAGCGCCGACCTAGAGCGCTCAGCACAAACATACATAAGATGGCACTTGGCCTTTTCTTCTTGTTGCCAAGTGTTACATTGTGTGAAATATTCCCCGCAAATTCATACGACATCGTACCTCTTCAGCATGATTTTTCATGATGGCGGGGACAGGTGTTCCTGATTTTCACGACCGTGAAAAACACAGAAACCAGTTGCCTGGGGAAGGACTGATGCCGCGTCGCATTGATAAGGGAAAACGCAGGGCTTGCGCCTTTGCAGGATTGATTACGCTGACGTTGGCCACGGCCGCCGCAGCCTCCACCGAGACGCTCGACAGTCATGCGTCCGCCGGCAAGCGCCTGGCCGTCGCCGCCGACTGCGTGGCGTGTCACACGGCGCCGGGAGGCAAGCCTTTCGCCGGTGGTTACGCGCTCAGTTCGCCGATGGGCACCCTCTTCTCGACCAACATCACGCCGTCGAAAACGGCGGGCATCGGCAACTACACCGCCGAGCAGTTCGCCCGTGCGGTACGTGACGGGGTCACGCCCGATGGCACCCACCTGTACCCGGCAATGCCATACACCTCGTATTCGAAGATGACCGACAGCGATGTCGCCGAACTCTACGACTACTTCATGCACGAAGTGCGACCAGTCGATACGCCGAACCAGAAAACCTCGCTGGACTTCCCGTTCAGCGTTCGCGCCTCGATGATGGGTTGGAACGCGTTGTTTCACAGCGACAAGCGTTTCAGCCCGGACCCGGCCAAATCGGCCGAGGTCAACCGCGGCGACTACCTGGTCAATGGCCTGGCGCACTGCGACACCTGCCACACCCCGCGCAACCTGTTGATGGCGGCTGACAACAGCAAGCCACTGGCCGGTGGCTCGCTGGGCAGTTGGTACGCGCCCAACATCACCTCCGACAAGGTCAGCGGTATCGGCGCCTGGTCCAACGACGAGATCGTCACGTATCTGCGCACCGGTCATGTCGAAGGCAAGGCCCAGGCTGCGGGACCGATGGCCGAGGCAGTGGAACACAGCCTGCAATACCTGAGCGATGCGGACCTCAAGGCCATCGCCGCCTATCTGCAACAGACCACGCCAATCAAGACCGGCGAGGCGAAGGCTCGTCACGAGTACGGCCAGGCTTCGGTGGATGAACTGACCCTGCGCGGTGGCAAGCCTGAGGACAATCCAGGCTGGCACATCTTCAGCGGCACCTGTGCCAACTGCCATCAACCAAACGGGCAGGGCAACAAGGAATTCCCCTCGCTGTTCCACAACACTGCCACCGCTCGCACGGACAACCTGATCGCGACCATCGTCTATGGCGTGCATCGCGAAGTCGACGGCGTGGCCATCGACATGCCGGGTTTTGGCCCGGACGCGCTGTTCACCGACCGCCTGAACGATCAGCAGATCGCCGACGTCAGCAACTACGTGCTGTCGCGCTACGGCAATGCCACCAGCGTCGTCACCGCCGCCGATGTCGCGCAGGTCCGTGAAGGTGGCCCGAAGGCACCATTGGCGGTGCTGGCGAAATACACGGTCCCGGCAATCATCCTCGTGTGCGTGCTGATTGGCCTGTTCGCGATTTCCCGTCGTCGCAAGGGAGCCTGATTAATGGACACGACGAACAAACAAGCAGTGATTCAAACCCCGACGGGCTTCTCTCGTCGCAATCTGTTGCGCGGTTCCGTGGCCCTGGGCCTGACGGCGCTGGTCACTGGTGTGATGCCCTGGCAGTCAGTGCTGGCTGCGCAGGTTTCCAACGACGACTTTGTTGTGCTGTCGCAGTTCCTGGTGAGCCGCCCGGTCAATCCGGTGCTGGCCGCGCGTTACTTTGCGGCGCTGGACAAGCGGGCGCCGAATTTCTCGACCAACGCCATCGCCCTCAAGCAATTGATCGAGGCCCGTGGCTACAAGCATGTCGATGAGTACCTGGCGCAGCCCGAACCGGATGCGTCGCTGAAGGCGACGGCCACCAGCATCATTTCGGCCTGGTACCTGGGCATCGTCGGTGAGCCGGCGGACGCGGAGCTGGTGGCTTACTCCCAAGCCCTGATGTACCAGCCGACCCACGGCATTCTCATCATCCCAACTTACGGTGGCGGCCCGGCTACATGGGGCGCCAAACCAGCAGCTATTGAAGGTTCGAAAGTATGAGCAGCGATCAATTCGATGCCGATGTGGTGATCATCGGCTCCGGCGTCATGGGCGGCCTGATCGCTACCGGTCTGGCCAAGGCAAACAAATCGGTGATCGTGCTTGAGGCCGGTCCCCGGGTGAATCGCCGTGACATCGTGGAAACCTTCCGCAATGCCCCGGTGAAACTGTCGCTGGCCAACGCCAAGTTGCAAGGCGCGGGCTCCCCTTACCCGAGCCTGCCTCATGCGCCGTCCACCTACGGTGATTATCTGCAGCAGGTGGGGCCGGTGAAATACAACACCTCCTACCTGCGTGTGGTCGGTGGTACCACCTGGCACTTCGGTTCGTCGCTGTGGCGCATGCTGCCCAACGACTTCCGGCTTAAATCGCTGTACGGCCGGGGTCGTGACTGGCCCATCAGCTATGACGAGCTCGAGCCTTTCTACGCGCGAGCCGAAACCGAGCTGGGCGTGTCGGGCGTCGATGGCCAGGATGAAAGCGGGCAGGGTGGCGATGCCTATCCGCCGCGCTCGATCCCGTACCCGATGGAAGGGCTAAAGCCCAGCTACATGTTCAAGCGCCTGTCCGAGCTGCTGAGCAAGGGCGGTTACAACCCCATCCTTGAACCTAATGGCCGGGCAACCCGTCCTTACGGTAAGCGGCCGCCCTGCGCCGGCAACAACAACTGCAACCCGGTATGCCCGACCGCCGCCAAGTACGACGGTTCGATGCACATCGATGAGGCTGAGCGCCACGGCGCCAAGGTGCTCGATAACTCGGTGGTCTACAAAATCGAGGCGGGTGATGACGGCAAGATAACCGCCGTCTGGTACATGCGCCCGGACAAGTCCAAGCACAAGCTGACCGCCCGTGCCTTCGTGCTCGCGGCCTACGGCATCGAGTCGCCGAAGCTGTTGCTGATGTCGACGTCCGACAAATACCCGAACGGCATTGCCAACTCTTCGGACCAGGTCGGTCGCAACCTGATGGACCACACTGGCATCAGCATGAACGTGATGACCAAGGAAGACATGTGGCCAGGCCAGGGGCCTACCCAGTTGCTGGTCTACCTGAACAGCCGTGACGGTGCGTTCCGCGAGCAGTATCCAAGCTACAAGATCAAGGTGCGCAACACGGTTCCGACCTCGCAGATCACCTCGAACTTGATCGCCAAAGGTGTGTTGGGCTCCAAGCTCGATCAACAGATTCAGTTGCAATCGGCGCGTTCGTTGAACTGGGCGGTAGACTTCGAAACCCTGCCGCTGCCGGAAAACCGCGTCACTCCGAGCAAGACCAAGTTCGATGCGATCGGCCTGCCTGTGCCTGAAATCTACTACAGCGTTCCGGACTACTGGCACGCCGGTAAAGAGAAGGCCCTGGAAGACTTCAAGCAGTTCGCCAAGTTGCTCGATGCCGACATCGTCAGCACCGACGTGGGTTTCCAGAACCGTCAGCACATCATGGGCACGACGATCATGGGCGACAATCCGAAGGACTCGGTAGTCGATCGTGACTGTCGCACCCATGACCACCCGAACCTGTTCATCGCCGGCACGAGTGTCATGCCATCGTCTTCCTGTGTGAACCCGACACTGACCGGTGCGGCGTTGAGTATCCGGATTGCCGATGTGCTGGTGGGCGAAGTCTGATTCACCCATAGCCCGTTCGAATACAAAGCAGTAGCGTGAATATTCAGCCGACCTTTGATAAGTTTGGCGCCTTCACCTACTGCTTTTTTCGTGGCTCCAGAAACGGGGGGCTGCGTCTTCGGAATTGTTCATGGCAAAGAAACCGGCAACGCTCTCCACCGACACTCGGACACCCTCGAGCCTGACGCTTATCGACGTGGCCAAGGTCGCCGGGGTTTCGCCGATGACCGTGTCCAGGGCGTTGCACCGGCCGGAACTGGTCTCCGAAGCCACTCGGGACAAAGTCCGTGAAGCGGTGCGCCAGACCGGTTACGTACCCAACATGCTGGCCGGGGGCCTGGCGAGTAACAAAAGCCGCCTGGTCGCCATTTTCCTGCCCACCATCGCCAACTCGATTTTTGCCGACACCGTGCAAGCGCTCATGGACCGCCTGACCCAGGCCGGTTATCAGACGCTGCTTGGCCTGACGGGCTACTCGGCGCAACAGGAAGAAAATCTCCTTGAAGCGGTACTCGGTCGACGTCCGGATGGCATTGTGCTGACCGGCACATTGCACACTGAATCCAGCCGTATGCGTCTGGCGCAAGCGGGCATTCCCGTGGTCGAGGCCTGGGACTTGAGTGAGGACCCGCTCGACATGCTGGTTGGGTTTTCCCACGAAAAAGTTGGCGAGGCGACTGCTCGGCACCTGGTCGACAAAGGCTACAAGCGCTTTTCGGTGGTCAGCATCAGCGATCCCCGTGGCCTGCGTCGTTGCCACAGTCTGATTGCCGAACTCAAGCGACTGGGTGTGGGGGAGGTGCCCATGCAAGTCCTGGCGCCGCCCGCCACCCTTGAAGTCGGGCGTGAAGGGTTGCAACGTTTGCTCGATCAGTCGACCCGCCCCGACATTGTTGTCTGCAGTTCGGACACCGTCGCCCAAGGCGTTTTGGCGGAGGCTGCCAGTCGCGGGCTGAAGGTGCCGACGGACCTGGCGGTCATGGGTTTTGGCGACCTCAGTAGTGCGGCCCATGTGTACCCGGCCCTGTCGACCGTCAGCGTCGACGGTAAGACCATCGGCCTGCAAGTGGCCCAGGCCTTGTTGGATCGATTCGAAAACCCGGCGTCTGCGCAGGATCCCGTACGCATCGACACGGGCTTTACCCTCATCGACCGCGCCAGTACCTGAACTGAAAATCGCAAACTTCATAGCATGACGGTGTTGAATGATTGCGCAATCAGTGTAGTATCCATTCAAAAGGTCGCCTCGTTTCTGCCGAGGGCGACCTTTTTAAAAGCTAATGATGATTGCGCAATCATCTGGTGGTAACAGGAGCGATAAACGCCAAACGGATACACCGCTGCAATTCACAATAAGGAAAACAAGAGTGATCAATCCCACGCAGTCGATAGTGAAGACCAACGTCCGCTATCTCATCCTTGTGATGATTTTCATCGTCACGGTATTCAATTACGTTGACCGCGCCACGCTGTCGATTGCTGCCCCGAGCATGCGCACCGATCTTGGCTTCGACGCCATGACCATGGGCATCGCCTTCTCGGCATTCGGTTGGGCGTACACCTCGATGCAGCTCCCGGGCGGCATCATTCTCGACCGTTTTGGCTCTCGGCTGGTGCTGGGCATGAGCCTGATCATCTGGTCGGTGTTCACCTTTTTGCAGGGTTACGTCGATCTGTTCAGCTCGGCCTTTCTCGCGCTGTTCGTCCTGCGTTTCATGATGGGCATTGCCGAAGCGCCAGCGTTCCCGGCCAACAACCGCCTGACGGTGATGTGGTTTCCGCGACATGAGCGGGGCCTGGCCACGGCGGTATTCCAGTCTGCCCAATACTTTGCCCTGGCCGCGTTCACGCCGCTGATGGTCTGGTTGGTCAGCACCTGGGGTTGGCAGCATGTGTTCTGGGTCACCGGGGGCGCCGGCATCCTCATTGGCCTGCTGTGGTTTCGCATGGTCCATGAGCCGCGCAAGGACAAACGCGTCAACCAGGCGGAAATCGACTACATCGAAGCGGGTGGCGGCCTGCCCACCATCGGCGACGTGAAGACCCCGTTCAGTTGGAAGCGCATGAAGGCCATTGGTGGCAACCGCATGATGGCGGGCATTTACCTGGGCCAGTTCTGCCTGACGTCGATCACCTGGTTTTTCCTCACCTGGTTCCCAACCTACCTGATCGAGGCCAAGGGCATGACCATGCTCAAGGTCGGGCTGGTGGCGGCTATTCCACCCATCGCCGGATGCCTGGGCGGGGTGCTCGGCGGCGTCTGGTCGGACTGGATGCTGCGCAAGGGCTTCAGCCTCACAGCCGCGCGCAAGACCCCGATCATCTGCGGGCTGTTGCTCTCCAGCAGCATCGTGGTCGCCAACTACACCCAGTCGATCACCCTGGTGATTCTGGTGATGTCGGTTGCCTTCTTTGCCAAGGGGGTCGGCAACCTCGGCTGGTGCATCGTCGGCGACGTGTCCCCGGCTCGGGCCATGGGCGTCAGCGGGGCGATGTTCAACTTCTGCGGCAACCTCGCCAGCATCGTCACCCCAATCGCCATCGGCGTGATGATCAACCAGTTGGGCTCCTTCGACGTGGCGCTGATGTACGTCGCCGGCATGGGGCTGCTGGGCGCCTTCGCCTACCTGTTCATTGTCGGGCCACTCAAGCGCCTGGAGCTCGATGACTTCGAGGACACCCCGGCGAGCGCCGATCTGAATCCCCAGCGTTCCTGAACCTTTCACCTTTCATTGAAGGAGAGCCCCATGCTCGCACAACAAACTACCCTCAAGTCCTCCGATGATGACCGCATCGCCTGGGTGCGCGTGTCTTCGGTCATTCTGCCGCTGGCCAACCCGATCAGCGATGCCAAGGTGCTCACCGGTCGGCAAAAACCCATGACCGAGATCGCCATTCTGTTCGCCGAAATCGAGACCATCGACGGCCATCGCGGTTTGGGTTTCAGCTACTCCAAGCGTGCCGGCGGCCCGGGCCAGTTTGCCCATGCCCAGGAAATTGCCCCGGCGCTGATCGGCGAAAACCCCAGCGATATTTCCAAACTGTGGACCAAACTGTGCTGGGCCGGTGCATCGGTCGGACGCAGCGGCATGTCGACCCAGGCTATCGGTGCGTTCGACGTAGCGTTGTGGGACTTGAAAGCCAAGCGCGCCAACCTGTCACTGGCGCGCCTGCTCGGTGCGCAACGTGATTCGGTGCGGTGCTACAACACCTCGGGCGGTTTCCTGCACACCCCGCTGGATCAACTGATGAAGAACACCGACCTGTCCCGCGAGAAGGGGATTGGCGGCATCAAGTTGAAGGTCGGGCAGCCGGATTGCGCCATCGACATCCAGCGCGTCAGTACCGTGCGCAAACACCTGGGCGACAACTTCCCGCTGATGGTCGATGCCAACCAGCAATGGGATCGGCCGACTGCCCAGCGCATGTGCCGCCAGTTCGAGGAGTACAACCTGATCTGGATCGAAGAGCCGCTGGACTGTTACGACGCCGAAGGCCATGCCGCACTGGCACAGCAATTCGATACGCCGATCGCCACTGGGGAAATGCTTACCAGCGTGGCCGAGCATGCCGAGTTCATCAAACTGCGCGGTGCCGACTTCCTGATGCCCGATGCGCCTCGCGTGGGCGGCATCACGCCGTATCTGAAGGTGGCTTCAATGGCCGAGCAGGCAGGGCTGATGCTGGCCCCGCATTTCGCGATGGAGTTGCATGTGCATCTGGCGGCAGCGTATCCGACCGAACCTTGGGTCGAGCACTTCGAATGGCTCGAGCCGCTGTTCAACGAGCGCCTGGAAACCCGCGATGGCCGCATGCTGGTGCCGACGCGCCCGGGCCTGGGGCTGACGCTCAGCGAGCAGGTCAAACCGTGGACGGCGCAGGCCGCGGAGGTTGGCAAGCGGCCCTGACGCTCCAGGTTTGCAATACGCTGGATGATTTCGCCGCTCGAAGATATTTCGCAGGCCCGTTGCTTCAAGAGAATGGCATGGCTGGCCGATAACCCGGACAGCTCAGATCTTATTCTTAACATTGCCTGGAAATCTTCGATGTCGTCGTATCACCAAAAGCGTTTTCTGATCGTCGATGATTTCTCCGATTTCCGCAGTTCCGTGCGTTCGATGTTGCGTGAGCTGGGCGTCAAGGATGTCGATACTGCGGACACCGGAGAGCAGGCACTGAAGATGTGCTCACAGAAGTCCTACGATTTCATCCTGCAGGACTTCCATCTCGGCGACGGCAAAAAAAACGGGCAACAGGTGCTCGAAGACCTGATGTTCGAGAAACTGATCAGCCATGAGGCGGTGTTCGTCATGGTCACCGCCGAGACGAGCCAGGCGATGGTGCTCAGTGCCCTGGAGCACGAGCCTGATGCGTACCTGACTAAACCCTTCAACCGCTCGGGCCTGGCCCAGCGGCTGGAGCGCCTTGAGCAACGCAAGACGTTGCTCAAGCCGATCCTGCAGGCGCTCGATCGCGGCAAGCCGGCCGAGGTGCTCAATGCCTGCATCGCCCTGTGCAAACAAGACATCCGTTATTCGCCGTTGTGCCTGCGCTACCGCGCCGATGCCTTGCGTGACCTCAATCAGAACGAGGCGCTGGAGCGCCTCTATGACGGCATCATTGCCGACCGGCCGTTGCCATGGGCCTTTGCCGGTTTGGGGCAGCTGTTGTTCAAGCGCGGCCAGGTCGCCCAGGCCAAGGGCGTCTATGAGAAAGCCTTGAAGGTCTTCCCGATGATGCCGGCGCTGTACGACGGCATGGCCGATGTACTGGTCGCCGAAGGTGATACCAAGGGCGCGCAACAGGTGTTGGAGGAGGCGATTCGTTTGTCGCCATTGGCGGTGCGCCGGCAAGCGCTGCTGGGCAAGTTGGCGATGACCAACGAAGACTTCGACACGGCTTCCAGGGCCTATCGTCAGGCGGTCAACCAGGGCGCGCAATCGCGTTACAAGGATGCCGAAAGCAACCTCGGCCTGGCCCATGCCTTGATCAGCAAAGGCAGCGACAGGGGCCTGGACACCCGCACGCGCCTGGAAATCAACACCACCCTCAGTGCCGTGGCCAAGGAAAACCCCAGTGACCCGGGCCTGCAGATTCGGGCGCGCCTGATGAAAGCCACCAGCCTGTTGCTCAACGATGCCGAAACGGCGGACAAACTCACCGAGCAAGCGCTGATGCGCCTTGATGGCATGGAGCAGTTCATGAGCCCCGAGGCCGCGTTGCTGGTGGCCAAGCAGTTGCAGATGCTCGGCCAGGCCGACGCCGGGAATTCGATGCTGAAAAACTGCGCGGAAATCTACGGCGACGACCCGAACGTCATGAAAAACATCGCCAAGCTGACCGACGATCCGACGATACTCAATTCCAGTAACGCCGCCGCGGATCTCAATCGTCAGGGTGTACGGGTGTACAAGACTGGCGATCTGGTTCAGGCGCGGACCGTGTTCCGCAAGGCCCTGGCGATGCAGCCGAAAAACATCAGTATCGCGCTGAACATGGCGCAATCGCTGCTGCACGGCACTGACACCAGTGTGCCTTCGGCGGAACTTGAAGAATGTCGGGCCTGCCTGAAAATGGTCGGCCTGATGCCTGACACCGATGCGCGTTACTCGCGTTATCAGAAACTGAAAATCAAGGCGTTTGGCGAATGAGCAAGGACGACCCGGCACTGGATTTTTCCACGGTGATTGCCTCCACCGTGCACGACATGAAGAACTCCCTGACCCTATTGATGCAGGCCCACAGCCAATGGCTGGAGCGCTTGCCCGAGCCGGACCGGCATGCGCCGGAGCAGGGGGTGATCGAATTCGAATTTGCTCACCTCAACGGCATGCTCGTGCAGTTGCTCGGGCTGTACAAGCTCGGCGTCAACCAGATGCCGTTGCAACCGGCCTATCACGAACTGGACGATTTCATCGAAGCGCAACTGGCCTGCCATCAGGACGTGTTCGCCAGTCGCGGCATCATGGCGACGTATGAAGTGGACCCATTAAGCCCACTGGGATTCTTCGATCGCGAGTTGATCGCCTCGGTGCTGGGCAATTGCATCAATAACGCCGTGCGTTACGCCCGTCACGCGGTATTGATCACCGTCAGCGATGAGGCCGGGCAACTGGTGCTGACGATCAATGATGATGGTGACGGCTATCCGGCCGAGATGATCGAGCGCCAGGCCGATTACGTGCAGGGCATCAACCACAGCAGCGGCAGTACCGGGCTGGGCCTGTATTTCGCCGGACGCATCGCGGCGTTGCACCAGCGCAACGGCGTGGGCGGCCACACGCGAATCAGCAATGGCGGGCCGCTGGGCGGCGGCGTTTTCAGCCTTTATCTGCCGTAGTGATGATTTTGTTTGTCGCTGCTTGAAATTGTGAACAGGCGCAGCCTATTTTGTACGGTCGCCGTTCGCGGCTTGCACTACAAGGGATTGCGTCATGATGACCGATGGCCAGGGTTCACTCGCACAGCGACTGACCGGCATTGATGAGATTGAATGTGTCACGCCGGACCTCAATGGCGTACCGCGCGGCAAGGTCATGACGACCGAGGGATTTCTGGAGGGGCGACGCTTGCAGATGGCGCGGGGCGTGCTGCTGCAATGCATCATGGGTGGCTATCCGGCCGCACGTTTTTACGGCAGCGATGACGGCGACCTGGCGCTGGTGGCCGATCCCGCACAGATTCACCGCTTGCCCTGGAGCCCGTCGCCGCGGGCTTGGGCGATCTGCGATGCCGATGAGCTGACGGGCGAAAGTTCGGCGCTGTCGACCCGTGGCCAGCTCAAGGCAGTTATTGCGCGTTACGCGGCGCGGGGGCTGGCACCGGTGGTGGCCACTGAGCTTGAGTTCTTCGTCTTCGCGCCCAACACCGACCCGACGCAACCTTTCCAGCCGCCGCTGGGCCTGGACGGTCGTCGCGAGGAAGGTCATTCGGCGTTCAGTGTCAGCTCCAATAACGGCCTGCGTCCGTTCTTCAAGGAAGTTTACGAGTGCATGGCCGCGCTGGGGCTGCCCCGCGATACCTTCATGCACGAGATGGGCGTCAGCCAGTTCGAGATCAACCTGCTGCATGGGGATCCGCTGTTGCTCGCCGATCAGACCTTCCTGTTCAAGCACCTGCTCAAGGAAGTGGCGCTCAAGCATGGCCTGACCGTGGTCTGCATGGCCAAGCCGCTGGCGCACACGCCGGGCAGTTCGATGCACATCCATCAGAGCGTCGTCGAGATCGGCAGCGGGCGAAACGTGTTCACCGACGAGATGGGAGAGCCGACGGCGGCTTTCCGTCATTTCATCGGCGGGCAGCAGGCCGCAATGGCGGACTTCACGGCGTTGTTCGCGCCAAACGTGAATTCCTATCAGCGCCTGTGCCACCCGTTCGCATCGCCCAACAATGCCTGCTGGTCCCATGACAATCGCGCGGCAGGCTTGCGCATTCCAGCCAGTTCACCGGTTGCACGCCGGGTCGAGAATCGCTTGCCGGGCGCAGATGCCAATCCGTACCTGGCCATTGCTGCCAGCCTGGCGGCGGGTTTGCATGGAATTGAACACCAGTTGGAGCCGAGCGCGGCGATCCAGGGTGAGTTTTCGGTGCCGGACAATCTTTCGTTGCCCTGTACCTTGCATGCCGCCCTCGAACGTCTGAGCTGTAGCACGTTGGCGAAGGAACTGTTCGGCAAGGAGTTCATCGAAGGCTACGTGGCTTCGAAGACCCTGGAACTGACCAGCTTTTTTGATGAAATTACCCCCTGGGAACGCCGTGTCCTGGCTGCCCAGGCCTGACGAACTTTCGTCTTCGGGCTATCGTTTTCGTTAGCCCGTATCTCACCGCAAGGAGCCGCTCGGAACGCCGATGCGCCAGATCTGGAAAGCTTTTCGAGCGCTGTATTTCGCCTCGCTGATGATGCTGATCGGCTCAGGCCTGTTGAGCACTTACCTGGGCTTGCGCCTGGCGGCCGACAACGTCAACAGCCTGTGGGTCGGTGCGTTGATGGCGGCCAACTATTTTGGCCTGGTACTGGGCGGCAAGATCGGTCACCGGCTGATCGCACGGGTCGGGCATATCCGGGCTTACTCCGCTTGTGCCGGGATCGTCGGTGCGGCGGTGCTGGGCCATGGCCTGGTGGACTGGTTGCCGGCGTGGATTTTCCTGCGGGTCATCGTTGGCCTGGGCATGATGTGCCAATACATGGTGATCGAGAGCTGGCTCAACGAGCAGGCCGACGCGCCACAGCGCGGCACGGTGTTCAGTGGCTACATGATTGCGTCGTACCTGGGCCTGGTGCTGGGTCAACTGATCCTGGTCATGCACCCGGCGCTCGGCCTGGAACTGTTGATGCTCGTGGCCCTGTGTTTTGCCCTGTGCCTGGTGCCGGTGGCCCTGACCCGACGCATTCACCCGGCACCCTTGCGCCCGGCGCCGATGGAGCCACGGTTCTTCATCAAGCGCGTGCCGCAGTCGTTGAGCACGGTGCTTGGGGCCGGGTTGATCATCGGTTCGTTCTACGGTCTGGCGCCGCTGTATGCAGCGCAGCAGGGCTTGTCCACCGAGCAGGTCGGTTTGTTCATGGGTAGCTGCATTTTTGCCGGGCTGGTGGTGCAGTGGCCATTGGGCTGGTTGTCCGACCGCTATGACCGGGCGCTGCTGATCCGCTGTTTTGCGCTGGTGCTGGCGATCGCGGCATTGCCGCTGGCGATCATGCAGCAGGTGCCGTTGGAAGTGTTGTTCATCATCGGTTTCATTTGTTCGCTGGTGAAATTCTGCCTGTATCCGCTGGCGGTGGCGTTCTCCAATGACCACGTCGAGGCCGATCGCCGGGTGTCGTTGACGGCCATGCTGCTAGTGACCTACGGCGTCGGTGCCAGTATCGGGCCGCTGGTGGCGGGTGTGCTGATGAAGACGTTCGGCAGCCACATGCTGTATGCCTTCTTCAGTTTCTTCGCCTTGGTGCTGGTGTGGCGGATCCGGCCGAAAGCCGTCACCAACCTGCATCAGGTGGACGATGCGCCGCTGCACCACGTGGCCATGCCGGACAGCATGGCCAGCTCGCCGCTGGCGGCAGCCCTGGACCCGCGGGTGGATGAGCAGTCGGTGCAGGACCAGATGCAGAGCCCGGTCGAGCCTGTGCCGGAACCTGCGCCTGCGGCAGAAGCTGAGGCAGAAGTTGCAGCCACAACCGCAGCTGAGCAACCAGCCCCCAAACCTGCGCAGCGTCCACAAGACGGCCAGGACCCGACGCTGCCGGACGCCATTCCCTGAGGGGCTTGAAAGACGCGCATAAAAAAACGGGCAGTCACCGCAAGGGACTGCCCGTTTTTTTGGGGGCTCGACCTAAGAAAATTCCTACTGATCCTGCATCTCAAAATGTGGACGCATCCTACGCCCCCATCAGAATCGTCCTATTTCAACAATTTTCAGCTTCTAGAACACTGACCCGCAGCCAACGCGGGTAGATGAAAACCTCCCCGCCACTCCATCCAGGCCAGGGAGGCTTGAGCATGAATGCACCCCCGATCTTCTTCGACCAAAGCCGCCACAAACTCTGGGCGCTCGACTTCCACCCGATTCTTGGCGTGCCGGCCTGTTTGTACACGGGGAGGGCCCAGGCATGACGTCGATCATGAGCGACACCTGGCTCGAACAACTGGACTCGTCCTGCGCCGAGGTCTCCATCACCTGCCTGGACATCATCATCGACCAGGCGGGCGGCGCCCCGTTGCTGCCCAGTGTCCTGAGCGTCGAGCCGGCGCTGCCCTGGCAATCGTTGTTCAGTGGATTGCCCGAGGAAAGCGCCGAGGATCTGGCGCCTTTGTTGGTGCGGGTCGATCTTGCGCAGCCGCTTCAGCGGCAATGGCTGAAGGGACTGATCCAATTCCTGAAAAATCGATCGCAATTGTTGGTGCTGGCGTCCTGTTGGCCGTTCGGAGTGCTGGCCGAATATCTGGGCCAATGCCTGGAAGCCCGCCATGTGGGGCGATTGGGGCTGTTGCGTTACTACGACCCGCGGATATTCCCGTTGTTGTTCAGTCATGTGCTGCAAGCCGATCAGCAGCAGGTGTTATTGCGCCCGGCGTGGTTCTGGAGCTGGCTGGATATCGATGGTGAACCTCGGTGGCTGATGGGCAGTCCTGATCGGCCGCGGAGCCCGCTCGACTTCGTTCACATCGAACTCAGTGACCTGCAGCTGGATGCATTTAGCTGCGTCAGCGACGCCCTGATGGCGATAAAGCGCCATCGTCAAGCGATGCCGGGCGACTGGAGCGCCCAGCAGCAATTTGATGGGTGTTTTGCGGCCATGCTCGAGGCAAACCAGAGTGGACTTGTGTTCGCCCCGGAGCGTGAAGCCTATGCCGTCGCCAAGTTGCAGGGCGCCGGTGTTAATCCACCAACGACATAAGGAAATGAACCCCATGCCGACATTTTCAAGCGGCGGTTATCGTGCCGTTCTTCTCGGTGCTCTGGTGTCAATTTTGACTCCCCCAAAAGCCTCGGCAGGAACTCTCGAAGCGATCAACCACACCCATTGGGCCATCAATCAATTCGCGGTCAATGGACAATCGGGTCTGGACATCATCGGTCCCTATCAGGGGGGAGGCGGAGGGTGTTGTTATATCGCGCCTTCGCGGTGGGTGCCGGGGATGACGGTGAGTGTTAATTGGGAAACGGGAGTGGCTTACGCGGAGGGATCTCCAGGTTATGCGGATTGGCCTAAATATCTTGAGTGGGCAAGACAGATCAAGGCGCAGAAGCGTCAATACACCAAGGTTGTGCCCGTACCCGATTACACAGGTCAAAAAGTGTGCGGTCTCACCGTGCATTTCCTGCCCTGTGACGAGCTTCAAGTCACCACCTCTTGTTACGCCTATGGCAGCCCTGAGTACCCCATCAAAACCCCGTTGAACCTGCCGGAGCCGCAATCATGTCCGAATTGACTCATGCCGGCGTTTGGTATCCACCACCCTTTCCTGAACTGGGTAGGCTGCCGAAAAAAGAGTGGCAAGTTCAACATAACCTGCTGCGCCGAACCGATTGGGAATCCGACTATCACGACGCCCTGAGCGGAGCGGCGGGGCGGCGTGCCTTGCTGCCGTGCTGCAAGACGCTGCACATCAGCCTGTGTTTCGACGGCACCGGCAATAACCTAAACAACGACCTCTATCTGTCCACGCCTGCGAACCCTACTAACGTTGCTCGGATGTTCCGCGCCAGCATTGGTACCGGCCACGCAGGCGGTACCGGGCACCCCAGCAGCAAGGCTCGGGGGCTGACCGATGCTCCTGGGGCCGGCAACAACCAGTATTTCAAATATTACATGCCCGGTGTCGGCACACCCTTTGCCGAAGTGGGCGACCTGGATTACACCCAACTGGGCATGGCTACCGGGTGGTATGGCGAGGAGCGCATCAACTGGGCGTTGTTGATGATCATCGATGCGCTCAGGCGCAGTCTGGATTTACCCCGAATGGATAATGTTGCGCTGCTCGGCGCCGTCAAATCCATGGGTACGTTGGTGGGGATGGAGTCCGGTGGGGAGGCCAATCGAGCCAATGTGTTTGACAAACAGCTCGCAGCCCTTGAACAGCCCTTACGCACAGCGCTGGCAGACAATTTGCCGGCGCGCCCGAAACTGTTGGGGATCAAGCTCTATGTGTATGGGTTTTCCCGCGGTGCGGCGGCGGCCAGAGCCTTCGTCAACTGGCTCAACCAGTTGCTGGACCGCGATGCAACAACGCCCTCGCTGAAGTTCAAGGACCTGACCCTCCCCGTCAGCGTCGAGTATCTGGGGTTGCTGGACACCGTGGCGTCGGTGGGTCTCGCCGATATTGCGTTTGGGGCGGACGGGCATATGGGCTGGGCCGATAGCAGCCAGGAAATACCGGACCGGTTGGTCAAGCGCTGCCTGCATCTGGTGGCCAGTCATGAGCAGCGGTTGTGTTTTCCATCGGAGTCGATTCGTCGGGCGAGCGGTGGGTATCCGGTTAATTCCATGGAGGTGATTTATCCGGGGGTGCATTCGGATGTGGGTGGAGGGTATCCGCCGGGCGATCAGGGGAAGGCCGCTGGAAGAGATGACCGTTATTTGTTGTCGCAGATAGCTTTACACGATCTGTATTCCGACGCGTTCGCACATGGAGCACCACTGAAAGTACCGCCAAAGTCCCTGCCAGTGCAGATGAGAGATGAGTTCTGGCGTGCTATGGAAACAGATGTCGAGATCGAATTCGGTGTTTCCCCCGATCTGGCTCTCCGCTTCAACGCCTGGCGCGAAGTAACTCTAAATTTGTTGCCTCCTCGCCAGCCATTAAGCCCCGAGCAAACGGACTACTACGAACCCCTAACAGCCTCTATCAATTTGGAAGGGGCCATGCGCAACCAACTGGGCTGGATAACCGCCTGGCGTATCGACCGCTACGGTTTTTCCAGCCTCAGACAAACAGCGTTTTACCAACAGGCAAGCGACACGCAAGTCGATCCTTATGTGCAGCAAAAAGCTGAGGCCGCGCGAGAAGCAAAACAGGACGCCATCAAAAATATCCGAAAAGAACAGCTGATCAACGAACGCGTCCCGGGCGCCGAAAAGAAACCCATGGAGCCCGGTATCAAGGACTTCGACCCGGACATGGCGCAAACCCAACTGCGTGAAGCCGCCCAGGAGTTCAGCTTGGACTACCGCAACATCGAGAACATCGAGACGATAGCGCTCTGGCTGGTAGGCGTGGCGTTGCTCCCTGGGGTTTTGGCCAATCGACTCGCGATCAACGCACGGGCCGAGCGCGCGGCAATCAAGGCCATGGGCAGGGAGCGCGTCAGCCAACTGTTCCCGCCACCTAAATTCGAACGCAACCACGTCGATGAAAATACGCGCCACAACGTCGATGAAAGCCGCAATGCGCAGGAGGCCAGCGGATTACTGCGTGCCTTATTCGACGATCAGGTCCACGACTCGCGCGCCTGGTTCCTCTACGCCAAAGGCCGTGAGCGAGGGG
>Ga0308165_1002148_pt1 | contig 24689 bp, 22 predicted proteins | sample PhyWR2_FD_201032 | JGI IMG/M metagenome (GOLD analysis project Ga0308165, IMG submission 201032) | Phyllosphere microbial communities from UC Gill Tract Community Farm, Albany, California, United States - DLSLW.R2 | ecosystem: Host-associated > Plants > Phyllosphere > Unclassified | place: USA... | reverse complement strand
GCACAATGCGCGTTTTGCATCTTCTCCGCTGCTGTAAAGGCCTGCAACCATGACGACTCCTTCTCTCTCCATTGCCCCGCGCGACAAGGCTGAAATTCTGGCGCAGGCGCTGCCCTACATCCGCAAGTTCCATGGCAAGACCATGGTCATCAAGTACGGCGGCAATGCGATGACCGACCCCGAACTGCAGGCCGACTTTGCCGAAGACGTGGTGCTGCTCAAGCTCGTGGGCATCAACCCTGTGGTGGTGCATGGTGGCGGCCCGCAGATCGAAAACGCGTTGAAGCGCCTGGGCAAGGAAGGCAAGTTCGTGCAGGGCATGCGCGTGACCGACTCCGAGACCATGGAGGTGGTGGAGTGGGTGCTGGCCGGCGAAGTGCAGCAGGACATCGTGGGCCTGATCAACCAGGCCGGCGGCAAGGCCGTCGGTCTGACCGGCCGTGATGGCGGCCTGATCCGCGCCCAGAAGCTCAAGCTCAAGGACAACAAGGATCCATCGGTCGAACACGATGTGGGCCAGGTCGGCGATATCCTGTCCATTGACCCCAGCGTGGTCAAGGCACTGCAGGACGACGCCTTCATCCCGGTGGTCAGCCCGATCGGTTTTGGCGAGAACAACGAAAGCTACAACATCAATGCCGATGTTGTGGCCAGCAAGCTGGCCACGGTGCTGCAGGCGGAAAAGCTGATGCTGCTGACCAACATTCCCGGTGTGCTCGACAAGCAAGGCCAGTTGCTGACCGAGTTGACCTCGCGCCAGATCGATGAGTTGATCGATGACGGCACCATTTCCGGCGGCATGCTGCCCAAACTGGCCGGCGCCATTGATGCCGCCAAGAGCGGAGTCAATGCCGTGCATATTGTCGATGGCCGCGTTCCACACGCGATGCTGCTCGAAATTCTGACCGATACGGCCTACGGAACAATGATTCGTAGTTATTGATACATTTGATTGCGTAATTGAGTTGCGCATCTGGCAATGCACATGATTTTTATCATTTTTCTGCAGTTCTTTTGCAGTAAGATGTTACAGAGGGCCCAGGGTTGCGCTTGCAACCTGTGAGGCGAGTGCCTTACTTTTATCAATAAAAAATACCTGGCGGTGTTGGGAGACTGCGTCGGGTGCAGCCTCATATTCAACGCATGTCTGATCAAGAATCTTCTTTCGCCGCCGACCTTGTCGATGCGTCGCTAGAAGCCGCTAACCCGGCACCTACCCGTAAACGTCCGAAACCCGGAGAGCGTCGAATCCAGATTCTGCAGACGCTGGCAGCCATGCTGGAGCAGCCCGGCGCAGACCGGATCACCACGGCAGCGCTGGCCGCGCAAATGTCGATCAGCGAAGCGGCCCTGTACCGCCACTTTGCCAGCAAGGCCCAGATGTACGAAGGGCTGATCGAGTTCATCGAGCAGTCCGTCTACAGCCTGGCCGTACAGATCACCGGCCGCGACGTGCCCGACCCCGCCAAGACGGTGGAGCAGGGCATTGCCCAGGCCCACCGCGTGGTGGCCATGGTGCTCCAGTTTGGCGAGCGCAACCCTGGCATGGTGCGTGTGATGCTCGGCGATGCGCTGCAGTCCGAAAACCCCCGCCTGCAGCAGCGCATGCAGCAGTTCTTCGAGCGCATCGAGACCACCTTGCGCCAATGCCTGCGCGTGGTACCCGGCGCTGACGCCTCGGCCACGCCGACGGTGGATGCCAATGTGCGCTCCAGCGTGCTAATGTCGTTCCTGATTGGCCGCCTGCAGCGTTTTGCGCGTTCTGATTTCCGGCGCCTGCCCACCGAGCAGCTCGACAGCTGCCTGTCGTTGATGGCGCACTGACGCCGCCTGGCTCCATCGCAAAAGCTGCTGTGCCTGCCCGGGCCAGCAGCTTTTTTCATGGCGGATGCGGCCGGTGCTGTGGTTTACCCTTGCTTTGCACTGCAGCCGTTGGCAGCACACTGGGTTTGTGCAAGAATCAAAAAAGAACGACCGTGCTATTTTTTGATTTATGACCAAATCCCTTGCCTCTACGCCGGCTCCCGCCGAGATGGCCAAGCTGGCCAAAGGCGCCCAGACGCGTGCTGCGATTGTGGACGCTGCCTTGTCGCTGGCCGCGCAAGAGGGGCTCGATGGCCTGTCGCTGGGCATGGTGGCGCTGGCGATGGGTATGAGCAAGTCCGGCGTGTTTGCCCATTTTGGCTCGCGTGAGGAATTGCAGTGCTCGGTGGTGCGCGAGTACCACGAGCGCTTTGAGCGCGAAATCTTTGTGCCGGCGCTGCAGGTGCCGCGCGGGCTGGCCCGTTTGCTGCACATGGCCACCGGCTGGATGGGCAGCACCGCCCAGCCCAATGACGCCAGCCGCCTCTACGGCAGCCTCTACATTAGCGGCGCGGTCGAGTTCGACGACCGGCCCGGCGATGTGCGCGATGCGCTGTCCGAATCGGTGCGCATCTGGATGGATGCGATGCGCCGGGCGATTGTGCAGTCGCAGACCGAAGGCCAGCTGCGCAGCGATGTGGCGCCCGACCAGGTGCTGTTCGAGCTGCACGGCGTCATCTTGTCGCTGCACTACGAAACCCGTTTTCTACGCGGCCCGCTGGCGCTAAAGCATGCCGCGACCGCGTTGCGTAGCGTATTGCTGCGCTATGCAGTCCATCCCGAGCGCGAGGCTGCCTTGATCGATGCCGCGCTCGCCCCCTGCCTGGCGGCGCAGCCCGATGCGGCTGCGCCCGCTTCCGTTTCTGTTTGACCTCGTCATTTTTCCAAAGGACTTTCCATGCCTCAGTACACCCCGCCGCTGCGCGACATGCAGTTCCTCATGCAAGAAGTGCTGGGCCTGCCCGCACGTTTTGCGCAGCTGCCCGCCTATGCCGACGTCGACAGCGGCACCATGGATGCGATCTTGGAAGAGGCCGGCAAGTTCGCGGTTGAAGTGGTGCAGCCGCTCAACCTGTCTGGCGATGCTGAAGGCTGCACGCGCAACCCGGCCGATTCGAGCGTGACCACGCCCAAGGGTTTCAAAGAGGCCTATGCCAAGTATGTGGAAGGCGGCTGGGCGGCCTTGTCCTGTGACAGCGCCTATGGTGGCCAGGGCCTGCCCTTTGTGCTGAACCAGTGCCTGTATGAAATGCTCAACAGCGCCAACCAGGCCTGGGCCATGTACCCCGGCCTGTCGCACGGCGCCTATGAGGCGCTCCATGTGTATGGCTCGGACGAGCAGAAAAAGCTCTACCTGCCCAAGCTCACCAGCGGCGAGTGGACTGGCACCATGTGCCTGACCGAGCCCCATTGCGGCACCGACCTGGGTCTGCTGCGCACCAAGGCCGAGCCCCAGCCCGATGGCAGCTACAAGATCACTGGCAACAAGATCTTCATCAGCGCCGGTGAGCACGACATGACCGACAACATCGTGCACCTGGTGCTGGCACGCCTGCCCGATGCGCCCAAGGGCAGCAAGGGCATCAGCCTGTTCCTGGTACCCAAGTTCCTCGTCAACGCTGATGGCTCGCTGGGGGCGCGCAACCCCATCAGCTGCTCGGGCCTGGAGCACAAGATGGGCATCCATGGCAATGCCACCGCACAGATCGCCATCGACGGCGCCGTGGGCACCTTGGTGGGCCAGGCCAATAAGGGCCTGCAGGCGATGTTTGTGATGATGAATGCGGCGCGCCTGGGCGTTGCCAACCAGTCGCTGGGCCTGATGGCCGTGGCCTACGAGAATGCACTGGCCTATGCCAAGGACCGGCTGCAGATGCGCAGCCTCTCGGGCACCAAGGCCAAGGACCTGCCGGCCGACCCCATCATCGTGCACCCCGATGTGCGCCGCATGCTGCTGACCGCCAAGGCCTACAGCGAAGGCGGCCGGGCAATGATGATCGCCACCTCGGCACTGGTCGACGAAGAGCTGAACCACCCCGATGAAGCCTTGCGCAAGGCCCATGCCGCGCAGGTCGCCTTGCTCACCCCCATCCTCAAGGCCTTTCTGACCGACAAGGGGTTTGAGGTGACCGTGCTGTGCCAGCAGGTGTTTGGCGGCCATGGCTACATCCACGAAACCGGCATGGAGCAGTTGGTGCGCGATGCGCGCATCAACATGATCTACGAAGGCACGAATGGCATCCAGGCGCTGGACCTGCTGGGCCGCAAGGTGCTGGGCGACCAGGGTGCGGCGCTCAAGGCGCTGGGCAAGCTGGTGCAGGGCCTCGTGGAGGAAGAGGGCGTCAACGAGCGCATGGCCGACTTCATCAACCCGCTGGCGCAGCTGGCTGGCCAGATGACAGGCATCACCACCGAGCTGGGCCTCAAGGCGCTGCAGAACCCTGACGAAGTGGGCGCTGCGGCCACCGACTACCTCTGCGTGATGGGTCATCTGGTGATGGGCTACTGGTGGGCACGCATGGCCCAGACCGCGCTGCGCGCACTGGCCGAAGGTGACGTGGCCGACAAGAGCTTCTATGAAGGCAAGCTGCAGACCGCGCGCTTTTACTTTGCGCGCCTGTTCCCCGAGGCGGGCCTGCGCGTGCGCACCATGCGCACCGGCAGCAAGCTCTTGATGAACACCGACGCTGCGCTGGCTTGACACCTGCAGTGCTGCCGAAAAAGACCCGAGGAGACCGTGATGCAAACTTTGCTGAAACCTGTGCTGATGGTGGCTGGCAGCTTGGCGGTGGCACTGCCAGCGCTGGCTGCGGACATGTCGCCGGTGGGCCTGTGGCGCACCTTTGACGAGAAAAGTGGTGAACCCAAGTCCGAGGTGCGCATCAGCGACAGCGGCGGGGTGCTCAGCGGCAAGGTGGAAAAGCTGCTGCGCAAGGGCGCCGATCCGCAGGCCGTCTGCGACCGCTGCACCGACGACCGCAAGGGCCAGCCGCTGGTGGGGCTGGAGATCATCCGGGGCGCCAAGCAGGCACAAGGCAAGGCGGTCTGGGAGGACGGCAAGATCCTCGACCCCGAAAACGGCAGCACCTACAGCCTCAAGCTCACGCCTGCCGACAACGGCAACAAGCTCGATGTGCGCGGATCGATCGGCCCTTTTGGCCGCACGCAGACCTGGTCGCGCGTCGAATAGGTTTGACTGAAACTGGCTGCCAGCCTGTAATTTAGAAGCGCTGGCGGCTCTCAAAAGTGGAGTAACCATGTCCCGATTTGTGGTGAAAAAAGTGGCGGTGCTCGGCGCCGGGGTGATGGGGGCGCAGATTGCGGCCCACCTCGTCAATGTGCGCGTGCCGGTGGTGCTGTTTGACCTGCCGGCCAAGGAAGGCCCCAAAAGCGCGATTGCCCAGAAGGCGATTGCCAACCTGAAAAAGCTCAAGCCTTCGCCGCTCGGTGTGGCGGCAGAAGCCGATCTGATCACGCCGGCCAACTACGAAGAACACCTGGCGCAGCTCAAGGACTGCGACCTGGTGATCGAGGCGATTGCCGAGCGCATGGACTGGAAGCGCGACCTCTACCACCAGATCGCGCCCTTTGTCGCGCCCCATGCGATCCTGGCGTCCAACACCTCGGGGCTGTCGATCACGGCGCTGTCCGAGGCACTGCCCGAACAGCTGCGCCACCGTTTCTGCGGCATCCACTTCTTCAACCCACCGCGCTATATGCAGTTGGTGGAGCTGATCCCGACCGCAGCGACCGAGCCCCAGGTGCTCGACCAGCTCGAAAGCTTTGCTACCAGCCAGCTGGGTAAGGGCGTCGTCCGCGCCAAGGACACGCCCAATTTCGTTGCCAACCGTGTCGGCGTGGCCGGCATGCTGTCCACCATGGCCGAGGCCGAGCGCTTTGGCCTGAGCTACGACGTCGTCGACGACCTGACCGGCAAGAAGCTCGGCCGTGCCAGTTCGGGCACCTTCCGCACTGCCGATGTGGTGGGGCTGGACACCCTGGCCCATGTCATCGCGACGATGCAGACCCAGCTGACCGCGCAGAGCGACTCGTTCTACGCCAGCTACAGCACGCCGGCGGTGTTGACCAGGCTGATCGCCGATGGCGCGCTGGGCCAGAAGACCAAGGCGGGTTTTTACCGCAAGACCAAGATGGGTATCGAGCGCTTTGACCCCGAGCACCAGGCCTATGTGCCCTCGGGCGAAAAGGGCAATGATGTCTATACCCGCATGCTCAAAAAGCCGGCCGGCGAGCGCCTGCAGTTGCTGCGCAACAGTGAAGGCGCGCAAGGCCAGTTCCTCTGGGCCATTTTGCGCAACAGCTTCCACTACGCCGCGGTGCACCTGAAGGACATTGCAGACAATGCCCGCGATGTGGATCTGGCGATGCGCTGGGGCTTTGGCATGCAGCAAGGCCCCTTCGAGCTGTGGCAAGAGGCCGGCTGGCTGCAGGTGGCCAAGATGGTGCAGGAAGACATTGACGCGGGCAAGGCGCTCAGCACCGAGCCGCTGCCGCAGTGGGTGTTTGAAGGCCCCGTCGCGCAGGCTGGCGGCGTGCATACCGCGCAGGGCTCCTGGAGCGCGGCCGAGAACCGCTTTGTGCCGCGCCGCGATCTGCCGGTGTATGCGCGCCAGCTCTTCCCCGAACGCGTGCTCGGCGAGGCGAGCGAACCCGTGCAGGACTGGCGCACGGCAGGCCGTACCCTGGCCGAGAGCAAGGCCTCGCGCAGCTGGACCCTGGATGACCAGGTGCTGGTCTTCAGCATCAAGACCAAGATGCACGCCATCAGCCCCGATGTGATGGAAGACCTGCAGGCCGCGCTGGCGCTGGCCGAGAAGGAATTTGACGCCATGGTCATCTGGTCGGGTGATGCGCCATTCAGCGTGGGCGCCGATCTGCAGGCGATGATGCCGGCCTTTGCGCTGCAAGGCCCGATGGCCATCGACCAGATCGAGCAGGTGATGCAACAGCTCTTCCTGTCGGTGCGCTATGCGCAGATCCCCGTGGTGGGCGCTGTGCATGGCATGGCATTGGGCGGCGGCTGCGAGCTGCTGCTGCACTGCGCACGCCGCGTGGCCCATATGGAAAGCTATATCGGTCTGGTCGAAATGGGCGTGGGCCTGGTGCCCGGCGCCGGCGGCCTCACCAATGTGGCCTACCAGGCCGCGCGCCATGCGCAGTACTCCACCGGCACGGATCTGCTGCCCTTCCTGGCGAACGGCTTTACCGCAGCGGCCAAGGCCACCGTGGGCACCAGCGCGCTGGAGTCGCAGGCCATTGGCTACTTGCAGGCCGATGACGTCATCGTGCCGCACCGCGACGAGCTGCTGTTTGTGGCGCTGACGCAGGCCAAGGCCATGGCACAGTCGGGCTGGCGCCCACCGCAGCGCAAGCCTTTCCCGGTGGCCGGCCGCAGTGGCGCAGCCACCTTGCGCAGCACCCTGGTCAACATGCGCGAAGGCGGCTTCATCAGCGAGCACGACATGCTGATTGCCAGCCACATGGCCGATGTGGTCTGCGGCGGCGACGTGGATGCCGGCACCCTGGTGAACGAGGAATACCTGATGGCGCTGGAGCGCAAGGCCTTTACCGACCTGATCGTGAAGGAAAAAACCCAGGAGCGCATTCTGGGCATGCTGAACACCGGCAAGCCCGTCCGCAATTAAGGCCCAGCATGCATAACAACGCCCTGCTCTCCAACCCCCCCTCCCGCAAGCGGGAGAGGGCAGGGGTGAGGGCGGATGTCAGGCTGCAGCAGGCCCGCGCCCTGCGCCAATCCCCCACCACGGCAGAACAGGTGCTGTGGCGCCACCTGCGCAACCGCCAGCTGGCGGGCACCAAGTTCCGCAGACAGCATCCTCTGGGTCCTTACATCCTGGATTTTGTTTGTCTGGCGCAGGGGCTGGTGGTTGAGGTGGATGGCGGCCAGCATGCGGATCTGCAGGCGCAAGGCTATGACCGGCAGCGCACGGTGTGGTTGCGGCAGCAAGGCTTGCGGGTTCTGCGGTTTTGGAACCATGAGGTTGTTCAACAAACGAATGAGGTGCTTGCGCATGTGCTGCAGGCCCTCACCCCGGCCCTCTCCCGTACGCGGGAGAGGGAGGTGAATACAGAGGACGAGTGACCATGAGTAAACAAGTTCAAGACGCCTACATCGTTGCGGCGACGCGCACACCGATTGGCAAGTCGCACAAAGGCTATCTGCGCAATATGCGCCCCGATGACCTGCTGGCCACCACGATGAAGGCCGTGCTGGCGCAGGCCCCGGGGCTGGATCCGCAGGCGATCGAGGATGTGGTCTGCGGCTGCGCGATCCCCGAAGCCCAGCAGGGCCTGAACGTGGCGCGCATCAGCGCGGTGCTGGCAGGGCTGCCGGTGGGGGTGGGCGGGGTGACGGTCAACCGCTTTTGCGCATCGGGCCTGACCGCTTTGCAGATGGCCGCCGACCGCATCCGCGTGGGCGAGGCCGATGTGATGATCGCCGCAGGCGTCGAGAGCATGAGCATGGTGCCCATGATGGGCAACTCGCCATCGCTGTCGCCGTCCATCTTTGAGCGCGAAGGCGATGTCGGCATTGCCTACGGCATGGGCCTGACGGCAGAAAAAGTCGCGCAGCGCTGGAAGGTCGGCCGCGATGCCCAGGATGCCTTTGCACTGCAGTCGCACCAGCGCGCGCTGGCGGCGCAGCAGGCGGGCGATTTTGCCGCAGAGATCACGCCGATCACCGTGACCGACCGGGGCGTGGACATCGCCAAGGGCGAGGCGGTGAGCCGCTCTCGCACCATCAGCCTGGATGAAGGCCCGCGCCCGGACACGTCGATCGAAGGCCTGGCCAAGCTGCGTACCGTGTTTGCGGCGCGCGGCTCGGTCACTGCCGGCAACAGCTCGCAGACCAGCGATGGCGCAGGTGCGCTGCTGGTGGTGAGCGAGGCGGCGCTCAAGCGCTTCAACCTGACGCCGCTGGCACGCTTTGTCAGCTATGCCAGCAAGGGCGTGCCGCCCGAGATCATGGGCATTGGCCCGATTGAGGCGATCCCGGTGGCGCTGCGCCACGCGGGCCTGTCCTTGCAGGACATGGACTGGATCGAGCTGAACGAGGCCTTTGCTGCGCAGTCGCTGGCGGTCATCGAGCAATTGGGCATGGACCCGGCCAAGGTCAACCCCATGGGCGGCGCGATTGCGCTGGGCCACCCGCTGGGCGCTACAGGCGCCATCCGTGCCGCCACCGTCGTGCATGCGCTGCAGCGCAACAAGCTCAAATACGGCATGGTGACCATGTGCGTGGGCATGGGGCAGGGTGCGGCCGGCATTCTGGAGCGCGTGTAAACCGCCGCAGGCCACGGCATCTGTCGCCCACAAGGCTGCGGCAGATGCCGCTGGCTGCTACTGTCGGGTGGCAGAAAATGCAACTGCATTACCAGTCTTGCAAGGCTTGGTACGGGCACAAGGCGTTTTCAGCGGAGTCAAAAATTTCTGCGAAAGATGTCCGAATGAGTGAACTCTCCACCAACAGCGAACGCCATGCCTTTGACCGTGCCATGGCGATGGAAGCAACCGGCCGGAACCAGTATGCGGCGCAGGCCAGCAAGGACTACTGGAACATGGTCGGGCCCTATGGCGGCATCACAGCTGCCCAAGTGGCACAGGCGGTGTTGCAGCACCCGCAGCGCCTGGGGGATCTGGTGGCGATCACCGTGAACTACGCTGGTGCGGTGGGCGAGCGGCCGTATGTGATCGAAGCCATCCCCGCCCGCACCAACCGCAGCACCCAGCACTGGATCATCACCCTGCGCGAGCAGGATGCGCAGGGCCAGTGGTCCACCACGACCACCGCGACGGCGATGACGGCGCTGGCGCGCGAAACCTGGTCGGACGACGAATACGCGATGCCCGAGGTGCCGCCGGCCAGCGCGGTGGAGCGCTACACCACCGATTTCCGCGTGGAATGGCTGAACCGCTACAACATCCGCCCGCTGCTGGGCGGCTACCCGACCGAGTGGGATGGCGCGGCCAGCCCGAGTCTCACCCGCATGTGGGTGGGCGACGAGCCCCCGCGCCCGCTGGATGTGCCGGCGCTGACTTCGCTGTGCGATGTGTTCTTTCCCCGCATCTGGCTGCGCCGCGCCAAGCGCGTGCCGGTGGGCACCGTGTCCTTGACGGTCTATGTGCATGCCAGTGCCGAGCAATTGGCCGCCGTGGGTACCCAGCCGGTGCTGGCCCAGGCGCAGGGCCAGGGCTTTCGGGATGGCTTTTTTGACCAGACCGCGCAGATCTGGTCGCCCCAGGGCGTTTTGCTGGCCACCAGCCACCAGCTGGTCTATTACAAGGAATAAGGCGTGCCAAATCCGGTTAGCATGCCAGCGTCTTCGGTGTGCGCCCTGGCAGTGGCCCGGGCCCGGCACCGAACCTTTTCTGAGAGACTGTTATGACGATCCAATCCTCCTGCGACGATATCCGGGTGCTGGCCGAAGCGGGCATCTGCACCATCACCTTCAACCGGGTGGCCAAGAAGAACTCGCTGACCGGCGCCATGTACCTGGCGTTGGCGGACATCCTGCAGCAGGCCGCCAGCAGCAGCGATGTGCGTGTGGTGCTGTTCCAGGGCGATGCCTCGGTGTTTACCGCCGGCAACGACCTGGGCGATTTCCTCCACGGTCCCAAGCCCGATGACAACGCGCCGCCATTCCAGTTCCTGCAGGCGCTGGCCGCCTTCCCCAAGCCCATCGTCGCAGCCGTCTGCGGCCCGGCTGTGGGCATTGGCACCACGATGCTGCTGCACTGCGACCTGGTCTATGCCGGTGACAACGCGATGTTCTCGCTGCCCTTCGTCAACCTGGGCTTCTGCCCCGAAGGGGCATCCAGCCTGCTGCTGCCGCAGCTGATGGGCCACCAGCGCGCCTGCGAGGCCTTGCTGCTGGGCGACCCCTTCATGGCCGAGGCGGCACTGGAGGTGGGCCTGGTCAACCGCGTGGTGCCGCCGACCGAATGCAACACCATCGCCCAGGCACAAGCGGCCAAGCTGGCCGCCAAGCCACTGGCATCGCTGATGGCCAGCAAGCGCCTGCTCAAGAGCGGCCAGATGGCGGCGGTTCAGTCGCGCATCGCTGAAGAAGGCCGTGTGTTTGCCGATCTGCTGCAGCAGCCCGCCGCCAAGGAGGCGATGCAGGCCTTTATGGAAAAGCGCAAGCCCAACTTCAGCGGTCTGTGATCGCTGCTGAGGCTGGCTTGGCAGGCGCCAGCTTGCCAATGCGGCAGCCCTGCGCTGCCAGCAGCTCGCCAAACGCCGGCGAGCGCAGATAGGCCCACTCCACCGGCCGCTGCTGGCCAATGGCGTCCTCCGGCATCGGCGTCTGCGCCGGGTGGCACATCAAGAGGCTGCCGTCCTGGCATTCGGCCAGCCACTGCGCCATCAGGCCGCCATAAGCGGCCTCCGTCGGTGCATCAAACCCATAGACCCCTGCAAAGCCCTGGTTGGTGGCCCAGTGCTGGCGCTGCAACTGGTGGCTGAGGCGGTAGCCGCCCAGCAGCGCGATCGTGGCCGATTTGGCCTGCCAACGCAAAGCGCCCGCAGGGGCCGTGGATCGGATCCATATCTGCCGGGCCGCGGCGCCATAGCGCGCGCTGAGCTCGGCCAGCATCGCTTTGCGCACGCCGGGTAGCTGGTGCACATGCTGGTGGCCATCCACGTAGACGGGTGGCATGCCCAGCGCATCCTCAAACGCATCGAGCTGGCGGCACCAGGCGTCGCGCAGCGCAGCGGCAGACAACCGGGCGGTATAGGCCTGGCTGAGAATGCGCGTGATGGGGGTATCGGGCACTATGCCATGGCCTTCGGTCAGGTTGAAATGCAGGCCCAGGTCCAGCTGGCTGCGCACCGCAGGCAAGGCGCGTGCAGCAGCACGCCAGCCCGGGGCCGTGGTCATGCAGCTGGTAGCAGAGAGGCGGCCCAGCGCCGCGAGCTCCAGCACCGCTGCATCAACAGCCGGGTGCAGCGCAAAATCATCGGCGCAGAGGGTGATGTTCTTCATGGTGCTCCGTGCGGTGCAGCGTGGGTAAAGGCCCAGCACTTGGCTGCAACAAAGGTGAATACCGCCACGACGATCAGCACCGCCACCAGGCTCCAGGCATAGTGCCAGTGCAGCTGGTGCAGCGCCAGGTAGTACAGCAGTTCATTGAGGGCGAAGGAGCTGCAGGCGACCAGAAAAAACCGCGGCAGCGCCTGCGCGTGGGGCGCCTTTTGATCGGCAAAGGTCAGCCAGGCGTGGCCGCTGTAGCTGACCCCAAAGGCGACCAGAAAAGCCAGCACATTGGCCAGCAGCGGCGCCATGCCCGCGCCGCCCACCAGGAGCAGCACCACCAGCAAATGCGTGGCCGCCGCCGAGCCACCCACGGCAATGAACTGCAGGCCTTGAGGCAGTCTGCGCAGGCGCTCGGCCAAGGCGGCGACCCGCAAGCTCAGGACTCCGGCGGCATCGGCGCAACCGGTGCCGGCGCCGTGGCGGATGCCGGCACATGCGGGGTGGCCACGGGCTCGCTGCTCACGGGGCTGCGGTCATCGTTGTTCGCCACGATGTACAAAGGCCGGCGCTTGACCTCGTCATAAATGCGGCCGATGTACTCGCCCAGCATGCCGATGGACATCAGTTGCACGCCGGAGAACAGCATCAGGCCGGCGGCCAAGGTCGGCCAGCCGTCGATGGGGTTGTCCAGCACGATGGTCTCGACAGTGATGTAGATGCCGTAGAGGATGGCCATCACCGAGATGCAAAAGCCCACCAGGCTCCAGATGCGCAGCGGCAAGGTGGTGAACGAGGTCAATCCCTGAAACGCCAGCGCGAACAGCCGGTGAAAATTGAAGCTGGACTGGCCGCTGCGCCGGCTATCGGGCACAAAGGGCAGCGCCACGCTCTTGAAGCCGACCCAGGCGTACAGGCCCTTCATGAAGCGGTTGCGCTCGGGCAGCTGGCGCAGCGCATCGACCACCTTGCGGTCCATGAGCCGGAAATCGCCCGCGTTCTCGGGGATGTGCACGGCGTTGTCGCGGTTCATCAGGTAGTAGAACAGCCAGGTGCCCCAGCGCTTGGCCTTGGCCTCACCAGCGCGGTCGGCGATGACGCCGTAGACCATGTCATAGCCGCCCTGCCACAGCTGCACCATCTCGGCAATCAGGGGCAGGGGGTGCTGAAAGTCGGCATCGATCAACAGCACCGCATTGCCGCGTGCATAGTCCAGTCCGGCGGTCATCGCCGCTTCCTTGCCAAAATTGCGCGCCAGCTGGATGTAGTGCAGCGGCAGCTGTCGGCCCAGGCGCTGGGCCACTTCATCGGTGGTGTCCTTGCTGCCGTCATTGACCAGCACGATCTCGCACTCTATAGAGAGTGCTCGCACGGTCTCGTACAAGGCCGGCAGAAAGGCCTCCAGGTTGCTGGCTTCGTTATAGGCAGGCACCACGCAGCTCAAACGCAACGGCGGCCGGGGCGCCGTGCGGGTGGAGGGCGGAGCGGGAGGCAGGGTGTCAGGCATAGTTGTGCTGTATTTGCGCGCAGTCTAGCGCATGGCGCAGCGGCATCCCAGCAGAATCTGCGATTGCCGTGCCGGGCGCTTGACTGCATACTGCGATGGATGAGCACCGTCACATTGCCTACGCCGCACCTCGAAGCATCCGCCTATGTCTCTATGCAAGGTCTGGATAACGCCTATATCGAAGGCCTGCGCGACATTTTTGAAGAGCGCATCGTTTTCAACAAGCTGCTGGGCCTCAAGCTGCAGGCAGTGCAGGGCGATGCGGTCTGGGCCAGCCTGGAGATGCGCAACGACCTGATCGGCCATTTTGGCCTGCAACGCGTGCATGGCGGCGTCATCAGCGCCAGTCTGGATGCGTTGGGCGGCATCGCGGTGATGGCGGCTTCAGGGGCCAAACATGCCGGTGAGCCCGTGATGCAGCGCCTGATGCGTTTTGCCAAGCTGGGCACCATTGATTTGCGGGTCGACTACCTGCGCCCAGGCACCCATGGCCCCTTTGCGCTGCAGGCCCGGGTGCTGCGGCTGGGCTCGCGGGTGGCGACCACGCGCTCGGATTTTTGCGACAGCAGCGGCCAGGTGCTGGCCACCGCCACGGCAGCCTATATCGTGTCCTGATGCGGGCCAGCGGCGCGCAGGGATGTTGGGAAATGTGAGATTTGTCCGACGTATGAAAGTATTGATAGGAAAGGCCGCCATAGTTGCCTGCTGTTACGACTAGTGTCAAATTTTGTGAACACCCTAGCTATAAATTGAATAGCATGTAGAAGCTTTTCACAAGGAGAACCGATGGCTGTACAAAACCCTTTTTTCGGCGGGCGCCGTGACAACGACTCTTCCGCCTCCAAGTTCATGGGAGGCAATGCCTCCAGTTCATCGGGCAGCACCTTGCCCAGCACCGCTGCCGGCTCTGCCAGTTCCGTGCTCGGCGGCAACCTGAGCGGCCACAAGGCCGATGAGCCCAGCAACCCTTCTCCTACCTCTTCCTATACCAGCACCGTGACCTCTGACACCACTCCCGGCACCGGCAGCAAACTGACGGTTGGCCCCAATATCAAACTCAAGGGCGTCGAGATCACCGATTGCGACACCTTGGTGGTGGAAGGCACGGTCGAGGCCACGATGGATTCGCGCGTGATCCAGATCGCTGCCGAAGGCGCGTTCCGTGGCTCGGCCGAGATCGACATCGCCGAGATCCATGGCGAGTTCGAAGGCAATCTGACCGTGCGCGACAAGCTGGTGATTTTTGGCAGCGGCCGGGTGCACGGCAAGATCCGCTACGGCAAGGTCATCATCGAAGAAGGTGGCCAGCTGACCGGCGAGATCGAGTGCTCCAACAGCACGCGCAAGCCCGTGGCCGCCAGCGCCACGGCCACTAAGACGGAAAAGCCGGCCGAAAGCCTGGCCTGATCGCTGAGGCCCCGGCCTCCCGCTTGTGAAAAAGCCGCTGCAGCGCAGGTTTGCGTTGCAGCGGCTTTGGTGTTTCTGGGCCATTAGCCCGTGGCAATCAGACTGGCAGCGGAGGCACGGTGCGGGGATGGCCTTCGTCATCGATGGCGACATAGGTCAGGGTCGCCTCGGTCACCTTGAAGAACTGGCCCTGCTTGGACAGGCGCTCGGCAAATACCTCGACCTGGACCGTCATCGACGTGGTGCCCACGCGTACCAGCCTGGCGTAGAACGACAGGATGTCGCCGACACGCACCGGCTGCTTGAAGATGAACTCATTGACCGCCACGGTGACGGTGCGGCCGCGCGAATGGCGCAGCGGCAGCACCGAGCCGCCCAGATCCACCTGCGACATGACCCAGCCACCAAAGATATCGCCGTTGGCATTGCAGTCAGCAGGCATGGGAACAACGCGCAAAACCAGCTCTTTGTCCTGGGGAAGCTCGTTGGATGCAGTGCGTGGGGTATTCATGGTCACAATGGAGGTCTATAACAAACCCACCATTGTCTCCGATGCGACGTTATGCCGAGGCGCCCGCCGCCACAAGCCCTACCCCCCATGATGGGAAAACTCTGACCGCTGGCGACGGCCGCACCTTGAAGCGCCTGCTGCCGTATCTGTGGACCTACAAGTGGCGCGTGCTGGCCGCCCTGGTGCTGATGGTGGGGGCCAAGGTCGCCAATGTCGGCGTGCCGGTGCTGCTCAAGCATGTGGTGGATGCGCTCGACATCCGCCCTGGCAACCCGCAGGCCTTGCTGGTGGTGCCGGTGGGCTTGCTGCTGGCCTATGGGGGGCTGCGGCTGCTGACCTCGGTGTTTGGCGAGCTGCGCGAGCTGGTGTTCTCCAAGGCCACGCAGGGCGCCGCACGGGCGATTGCGCTGCAGACCTTCGAGCATCTGCATGCGATGAGCCTGCGCTTTCACCTGGAGCGCCAGACCGGCGGCATGACCCGTGACATCGAGCGCGGCGTCAAAGGTGTCGAGTCGCTCATCTCGTACTCGCTCTACAGCATCGTGCCCACGTTGATCGAGCTGGCGCTGGTGCTGGGCATTCTGGCCGTGCAGTTCGACATCTGGTTTGCGATCATCACCATCGTGGCGCTCACGGTCTACATCACGTTCACCGTCGTGGTCACCCAGTGGCGCACGCATTTTCGGCGCGAGGCCAACCTGATCGATTCCGCGGCGCACAGCAAGGCCATCGACTCGCTGCTGAACTACGAGACGGTGAAGTACTTCAACAACGAGGGCTTCGAAGCCCAGCGCTACGACGGGGATCTGGAGAAGCTGCGCCGCTCGCGCCTCAAAAGCCAAAGCAGCCTGAGCCTGCTCAACAGCGGCCAGCAGCTGATCATTGCGGTGGCCTTGGTGGCCATGCTCTGGCGCGCCACCCAGGGCGTTGTCGATGGCCGGTTGAGCCTGGGCGATCTGGTGATGATCAATGCCTTCATGATCCAGCTCTACATTCCGCTCAATTTTCTGGGCACCCTGTACCGCGAGATCAAGCAAAGCCTGACCGACCTGGACCGCATGTTTGTGCTGATGGACCAGCAGCGTGAAGTGGCCGATGCCCCGGCCGCCCAACCACTGGCGCTGCAAGCCGAGCCCGAGCTGCGCTTTGACGATGTGCATTTTGCCTACCACCCGGACCGACCCATTCTGCAGGGCCTGAGCTTTGTCGTGCCTGCGGGCAAGACCGTCGCCGTGGTGGGCCCCTCGGGCGCCGGCAAATCCACGTTGGCGCGGCTGATCTTCCGCTTCTACGATGTGCAGTCGGGCGCCATCCGCATTGCCGGCCAGGACATCCGCGATCTGACCCAGGACAGCCTGCGCCGCGCCATCGGCATCGTGCCGCAGGACACCGTGCTGTTCAACGACACCATCGCCTACAACATCGCCTATGGCCGCCCGGGTGCCTCACAAGAGGAGATCGGGCAGGCCGCGCAGGCGGCGCGCATCCACGCGATGATTGCCGCCTCGCCAGAAGGCTATGCCACCCGTGTGGGCGAGCGTGGGCTCAAACTGTCGGGCGGTGAAAAGCAGCGCGTGGCCATCGCCCGCACCCTGCTGAAAAACCCGCCCATCCTCATCTTTGACGAGGCGACCTCGGCGCTGGACTCGGCCAACGAGCGCGCCATTCAGCAGGAACTGCAAAAGGCCGCGCAGGGCAAGACCACCTTGGTGATCGCCCACCGCCTGTCCACCGTGGTGGACGCGCATGAAATCCTGGTGATGGATGCGGGCCGCATTGTGGAGCGCGGCACCCATGCGCAGCTGCTGGCGCTGGGCGCGCGCTATGCAAGCATGTGGGCCCTGCAGCGCACGGATAAGCAAACACCATAATTGGTAGCTGCCTGCGGTAGTTGAATGCCACGGTTTTCGTACCTGGATCGGAGTCGATTCAAGCGTAGACAGCTATCAGGACAAAGGAGTCTCCATGGACATATCCGCCTTGCAAGAACGTTTGCGCTGCTTTGCTGCCGCCCGTGACTGGCAGCCCTACCATGCGCCCAAGAACCTAGCGATGGCGCTGATGGTGGAGACGGCGGAGTTGATGGAACTGTTCCGGTGGAGCACTTTGACCGAGTCCCGTGGCCTCACACGCGACCCTGTTCAGAAAGAACGGGTGGCCGATGAGATCGCCGACGTGCTGCTGTACTTGCTGCAGTTGGCAGACCACACACAGGTGAATATTGAGGAGGCGGTGGAAGCCAAGCTGCAAAAAAATGCCGAAAAACATCCAGCCAAGCACCCGGATAAGGAGAAGCAACCAGTGGGCAAGCGCGTGCATTTGCTGGTTGACTGGGAGAACGTGCAGCCAGAAGGCCAAGCACTGAAAGCCTTGGTGCCTGAGGCCCGCCATGTCTGGTTGCTGCACGGCCCTTCGCAGAAGGTCGATACCAGCAGTCATATTGAGTGCTTTGATGAGGCGCGGGTCGTGACGGTTCCGCGCTCCGGATCCGGCAAGAATGCGCTGGATTTTCAGCTTTGTTTCTACGCCGGATATCTCTCGTCGAGCCGAAAGGGCGATGAGTTCGTGATCGTCTCCAATGACAAGGGCTATGACGCGATGGTGGAGCATGCGAGGCTGCTGAAGTTCGCAGTGCGGCGCATTGAGTACCGCAAGGCGGCAGTTGTGGCGCCGATGAAAACGGGGCCGGTAAAAAAGTTGCCAGCAGCCCTCAACCCTTTGCCTCCTAGCGCTGCGCAGATAGCTTGGCGTCTTATCACGCACCGCAGAATTAGTGGAGCATGGGGCCAGCCGTGGTCCGCTGAAGACATGTATGCCACCGCTGTCAGCTTAATCAGAGAGCCTATTCCCGCGAAAGCCCAGCTCGCCCAACGCGCGTGCGCTTTGGCGCATCTGCGAATCAAATTACAGGGTTCAGAGCGTATGGCGAGCCCAGGGTTGGGGCGTACAGCCGTTGTCGCGCCCTGCAGTGATGGCAGTGAACGGGTTGCCAGTGCAGTTGGTAAAGGAATGGCTCAAGGGTATGCCCCGCCACTAGCACCCGCTCCCGTCAAGGCTGCTTCACTCTCACAGAAATCGGTGCCAGCGCTGGTTACAGCTGGCGCCAAACGGGTCGCCAGCTCCTTGCAAAAGATGCATGCAAACCTGCCAAGTACACAAGCCGCCTTGCTACAGACGATTCGGACGGTCACTGCACAGCTTGAACATGTGCCCGACCTGACAGAGCAGGTCTTAGCAGCGCTAGTTCGGCGTCAGGATGTGCAATGTCTGCCCGACGGCAAGCGAGTGCGATTTCCCCGGCTGGAAGCGGCTAGAAAGAAAGCACTCCCGACGCAGGCAACAGGCCAGCCAAAGCAGGTGCCACGAAAGCCGGCGCTGAAGAAGGTGGCGGCTAAAAAGGCGGTTGCTAAACCAGTCGTTAAAAAGGCGCCCGCAAAATCTGCTACCAAAAAAGTGACGCAAAAAAGCAGCGCTAAAAAATCACCGGTTTCAGCATTAACGCCGCCAGCGAAGCAGCGCAACCAGGCGCAGCAGTAATGGGGAGAGGGATTAACGCTTGCTGCGCGACAGCCGCTTGGCATTGCGCACGGCCTTGGCATGGACGGGCGTCAGGCCGGCGTCGAGCACATCGGTGACCGCTTGCACTTGCTGCGTCACCATGCGCGAGGTGGCCTTGCCCACGCCAAAGGCGGCGAGCGGGTTGCTGCTGCTGGGTGCCAGCATGGGTGTGGTGCACAGGCTGGCGGCGGTTTGCCAGTAGGAGGTACAGGCCTGGGTCCACATGCCCATCCACGACTCGTAGAAGGCCACCACCTTTTCGCTGCCCATGCGGTAGAACTCCTGCTGGTCGCGGGCAGATGGATGGGTGCCGGCGAGCATCATCCGGCCCACGCGCTGTGCGACCACCTGCGGCGCAGCCAGACTGAGCTCCAGGCTTTTGTGGGCCAGATTCTGGACCTTGGCTTGGGTTTTGTGTTGGGCGTTCATGGTATCCACAGCGGAGTTGGTACTGGGGAAATTGTAGAAAGTAATGAAGAATGCTGCATTGCAACAATTTCACCCGCCTGTGCCCATGGTTTTTATGCAAGTCTTTGAATTACTGCATTTATCTCTTGTTTTGCACCAAAGTTGTGCGGTAGGTCTGCGGCTTGCCAAGGCCTAGGACGGCGCATTGTTTGCAATGCGCTGCGCATCCTGTTGCGCCAGCGCTGCCAACTCGGCCTCGCTGAACACCCGCGAGCGGGTATGGAAGGCCTTGCCCTCGGGTCCTTCGAGCGAGAAGGTGCCGCCGCCGTGGGTGTCGATCACATCGATGATGAGCTGGGTGTGCTTCCAGTACGCGTACTGGGAGGTGCTCATGTAAAACGGGCAGCCACCAATATCGCCCAGGTAGACATCGCCCTGGCCGATGGTCAGCTCGCCCAGCAGGTAGCAGTTGGCTGCGCTGTTGTCGCAGCAGCCGCCCGATTGGTGAAACATCAGGCCAGGGCCATGCTTGTCTTTGAGCAGGGCAATCAGTGCTTGCGCGGCCGGGGTGGCCACCACTTTCTCCACAACCATCATGCTGTCTCCGGTGATGGCAGGCGAGGCTGGGCCGGGCCTGCGGTGATGGGGTTGCCCAGGCGGCGTGCGTGGCCCCGGCCCCTGCTGCGGATGCAGTGGAGGCCGGGCACACCGCCCAGCACACCGTTTATTAGAAGAAGCCCAGCTTGTTTTCAGAGTAGGACACCAACAGATTCTTGGTCTGCTGGTAGTGGTCCAGCATCATCTTGTGGTTCTCACGGCCGATGCCCGATTCCTTGTAACCGCCAAAGGCGGCGTGGGCGGGGTAGTGGTGGTAGCAGTTGGTCCACACGCGGCCCGCCTTGATCGCGCGGCCCATGCGGTAGGCCAGATTGCCATTGCGCGTCCAGACGCCAGCGCCCAGACCGTACAAGGTATCGTTGGCCAGCTCCAGCGCTTCTTCTTCGGTCTTGAAGGTGGTGACGGCCAGCACCGGGCCAAAGATCTCTTCCTGGAAGATGCGCATCTTGTTGTGGCCCTTGAACACGGTGGGCTGCACATAGTAGCCGCCTTCCAGATCGCCGCCCAGCTTGGCTTCGGCGCCGCCGATCAGCACCTCGGCGCCTTCCTGGCGGCCCAGGTCCAGGTAGCTGCTGATCTTGATCAGCTGCTCCTTGCTGGCCTGCGCACCCATCATGCTGTCGGTGTCCAGTGGGTTGCCGTGTTTGATGGCGGCAATGCGCTTGAGCACCTTTTCCATGAAGCGGTCATAGATGGATTCATGGATCAGTGCGCGGCTGGGGCAGGTGCAGACCTCGCCCTGGTTGAAGGCAAACAGCACCAGCCCTTCGATCGCCTTGTCCAGGAAGGCGTCGTCATGGTCCATCACATCGGCGAAGAACACATTGGGCGACTTACCGCCCAGCTCCAGGGTGGCGGGGATCAGGTTGTTGGCGGCGGCCTGGGCGATGACGCGGCCCGTGCTGGTCGAGCCGGTAAAGGCGATCTTGGCGATGCGCTTGCTGTTGGCCAGCGGCATGCCCGCCTCCCGGCCGTAGCCGTTGACCACATTGAGCACGCCGGCAGGCAGCAGGTCCTCGATCAGCTCGATGAGAATCAGCAAGCCGATGGGCGTGGATTCGGCCGGCTTGAGCACCACGCAGTTGCCTGCGGCAAGGGCGGGGGCCAGCTTCCAGGCGGCCATCAGGATGGGGAAGTTCCAGGGAATGATCTGGCCGACGACGCCCAGTGGCTCATGGTAGTGGTAGGCCACGGTGGTGTTGTCGATCTCGCTGATGCCGCCTTCCTGCGCCCGCAGCGCGCCGGCAAAGTAGCGGAAGTGGTCGGCCGCCAGCGGAATATCGGCATTGAGCGTCTCGCGGATCGCCTTGCCGTTGTCCACGGTTTCGGCATAGGCCAGCAGTTCGGTGTTGGCGTCGATGCGGTCGGCAATCTGCAGCAGCACATTGGAGCGCTCGGCGGCCGATTTCTTGCCCCAGGCGTCTGCCGCTGCATGCGCGGCATCCAGTGCCAGCTCCACGTCTTCAGCCGTCGAGCGTGCGGCCTGCGTGTAGACCTGGCCATTGATCGGCGAGACCACATCAAAGTACTGGCCCTTGACGGGCGCCTTCCACTGGCCGCCGATGAAGTTGTTGTACTGCTTCTTGTAGCTGATCTTGGCGCCCGATTGGCCGGGAAATACGTATTGCATGGTTTGTCTCCTTGGAAATTGGATGTCTCAAGCTGATTCGCGCCGCTGGCAAAGCCGCTGAAGGCACGAGTCACCATGGACATATCAAGATGCATGCCAGCGTGAAAAGCGCGGCAAGTGCTTGATTTTTATCAGTCTGATAGCGCGCAATGGCAGCCGCTGGTACAGCGCCGGACAGTGCAGGTGTTCCAATCTGGAACAGTTGGACAGCGTCATGGCTATTCGCGGCTTCTCCGAGCGTCTGCTTTCCTATACTGTCCCCATGGGCCTGCGCAGACAGGCTTGCAAGGAGACGACATGGATCCCCAGATCACCTCCCAGGTGCTGCGTCAGGCACGGGTGCATTTGTTGGCACATGGTGAATGCCCGCCCGGGGCCGTGCAGGCGCGCATTGCCAGCTCCTGGGAGCGCAGTCTGCGCGCAGGGGTGCAACCCGTTGGCCGTGTCTCTGGCGGCGATCCGCTGACCGGGACCGAAATGCGCCAGGTGCTCACCCGCAGCGAAGATCTGCTCGCCATTGCCCGGCCGGTGATGGACTATGTGTTCGAGCAGATCCAGGACAGCCACAGCATGGTCATCCTGGCCAATGCCCAGAGCACCTTGCTGCACACCTTGGGCGATGCGCCGTTTCTGAACAAGGCCGAGCGGGTGGCGCTGCGCAGTGGCGCGATCTGGACCGAAGAGGCGCGCGGCACCAACGCGATTGGCACGGCACTGGTGGAGGCCACACCGCTGCGCGTCGAAGGCGCCGAGCACTTTCTGGAAGCCAACAGCTTTTTGAACTGCGCGGCCTCGCCCATCTTCAGCGCCCAGGGCCAACTGCTGGGCGTGCTCGATATCTCCGGCGACCAGCGGCTGGCCCAGGCCCATACCCTGGGGCTGGCCACCACTGCGGCCCGCATGATCGAAAACCGCTGGCTGCTGGCGCGCCACCAGCGCGACTGGCGCATGCATTTCCACACCCAGGCCGAAGGGGTGGGCACCGCTGCCGAAGGCATTCTGGCGCTGGCGCCGGATGGCTTGCTGTTGGGTGGCAACCGCGCGGCCATGCACAGCCTCAAGATCGCCGCCGCCGACTGGGGCCATCTGCACTGGGATGACATCAGCGCCATGCCGTTGCGCGACTGGCTGGCCCGGGGCCACAGCCACACCGAGCGCCTGCACCTGGCGGCCCTGCACACCGGCCGCAGCGTGTTTGCGCGCCTGGTGCTGCCCCTGCAAGCCTCAGCGGCAGCCGCTACGCCAGCTGTGCTGAGCAGCGATCGCGCTGTCCGTGCGCCGCTGGCGGCGGTCCCTCCGCGGCCTGCGCCCGATGCGCTGGCCCAGCTCGACACCGGCGACCCGACCTGGCGCGCCGCCGCAGAGCGTGGCCGGCGCACCTTGGGCAAGGGCATTGCCTTGCTGGTGCAGGGCGAATCGGGCGTCGGCAAGGAGCTGTTTGCCCGCGCCTTGCATGACAGCAGCGCCCGCCATGCCGGGCCTTTTGTGGCCATCAACTGTGCGGCCATTCCAGAGCATTTGATCGAGGCCGAACTGTTTGGCTACGAGTCAGGAGCTTTTACCGGCGCCCGGCGCGATGGCCAACTGGGCCGTTTGCGCGAGGCCCAGGGCGGCACCTTGTTTCTCGATGAGATTGGCGATATGCCGCTGGCACTGCAAACCCGCTTGCTGCGCGTGCTGCAGGAGCGCAGCATCACGCCGCTGGGGGGCGGCAAGGCCCAGCAGCTGGACTTTGCTTTGGTCTGCGCCACCCACCACCAGCTGCGCGAGGCCGTGGCGCAAGGGCGCTTTCGGGCCGATCTGTTCTACCGCATCCATGGCCTGGCCTTGCAGTTGCCCGCGCTGCGCGAGCGCAGCGACCGCGAGGCCATCACCCGCCGCTTGCTGGACCAGTTCAACCCCGGCCAGTCGGTCAGGCTGCACCCCGATCTGGCCTTTGCGATGGCGCACTACCCCTGGCCCGGCAACCTGCGCGAATATGCCAACGCGCTGCAGACCGCGTCGGCGCTGCTGCTGCCCGGTGAGGACACGATTGGCTGGTCCCAGCTCTCGGACGATCTGGCGCAGGAGCTGCTGCGCTACCGCGAAGGCGCGCCGATGGCGGTAGCTGCTTTGGCGGCGCAAGCGCAGCCGCCCAGCCTGCCGGCCACCGATCTGAAAACCCTCTCCCATGCTGCCATTGCCCAGATGCTGCAGCAGTGCCGGGGCAATGTGTCGCAGGCGGCCAAGCTGCTGGGCATCAGCCGGCAGACCCTGTACCGCCGGCTCAAGGCGGCTTAGCATGGCCTAAGATAGCGCTTCGCCGGCACATGGTGTGCCGGCCGTTTGTTGGAATACCCATGCCCGCCTCTGAAAACCCTGCTGTCGCCCCCTGGTCTTCCCGATTCTGGGCAGAGATCAGCACGCGCGAATTTGCCCAGGCGCAGACCAGCGGCCTCGCAGCCAGCACGGTGGCAGTGCTGCCGGTGGGCGCGGTGGAGCAGCATGGCCCGCATTTGCCGGTCTCCGTCGATGCCACCTTGCTGCAAGGCATTGTGGTGGCGGCGCTGCCCCTGCTGCCGGCCGATGTGCCGGTGCTGGTGCTGCCGGCGCAGAACATCGGTCTGAGCACCGAGCACCTGAACTTTCCCGGCACCCTGAGCCTGCCGCCCAAGCTCATCATCGATCTCTGGACGGCGCTGGGTCAGGCGGTAGCGCGGGCCGGCATCCGCAAGCTGCTGATGTTCAACACCCATGGCGGGCAGGTGGCGGTGATGGATATCGTCGCGCGCGAGCTGCGCATGGCCCATGGCATGCTGGTCTACAGCAGCAGCTGGGGCGGGCTGCCGTTGCCGGCCGAAGTGACGGGCTTGTTCAGCGCCGAGGAGCACCGCTTTGGCATCCATGGCGGCGAGGTGGAAACCTCGATGATGCTGCACCTCGCACCTGCGCAGGTGGACATGGCGCAGGCGGGCTGTTTCCATTCCACGTCGCAGGACCGGGCGCGGCGCTTTGCGATTGTGGGCAACGGCAAGAGCGCCAAGATGGGCTGGGCGATGGAAGACTACAACCCCTGCGGCGCCGTCGGCAATGCCGCTGGCGCCACCGCAGACAAGGGCCGTGCGGTGGTCGAGGCAGCGGCCCAGCAACTGGCCTTGCTGCTGCAGGAGTTCCACCAGCTGGAGTGGACAG
>Ga0308165_1002146_pt1 | contig 24709 bp, 18 predicted proteins | sample PhyWR2_FD_201032 | JGI IMG/M metagenome (GOLD analysis project Ga0308165, IMG submission 201032) | Phyllosphere microbial communities from UC Gill Tract Community Farm, Albany, California, United States - DLSLW.R2 | ecosystem: Host-associated > Plants > Phyllosphere > Unclassified | place: USA... | reverse complement strand
CGGCATCAATATAGGGAGGATTACTCACAATCATCGTAAAACGCTCCTCCGCCAGCGCAGAGAACCAGTTGCTGTGCTGAAAGTGCGCATTGCTCAGCGCCAGCTTCGCGGCATTGTGCCGGGCCAGTTCTACGGCGGCGGGAATGCGATCAACGCCGGTCACCCGGCAGCCGGGCCGTTCGCTGGCAATCGCCAGCGCAATAGCCCCGCTGCCGGTCCCCAGGTCCAGCACGCTGTCGGCCTCCGCCGGCAGACGCGCCAGCGCCTGCTCCACCAGCACTTCGCTGTCCGGCCGGGGGATCAGGGTGTGCGGGGAGACGCTGAGCGGCAGCGACCAGAACTCTCGCTCGCCGGTCAGATAGGCAATGGGTTCACCCGCCTCCCGCCGTGCCAGCAGCGCCTCCAGCTTTTCCAGCTGCGCACTGTCCAGCTCGCTGTCGTCAAAGGCAATCAGCCAGCTGCGGGATTTGCCACTTACCTGCGCCAGCAGGATCTCCGCATCGCGCTTTGCGCTGTCGCTGTTGACCAGGCGGGCGGTGGCATCACGCAGCCAGGCTCGGATCTGCATCACTCCTGCCCGGCAAGCGCGGCAAGCTGATCGGCCTGGTATTCCTGCACGATGGGTTCAATCAGCGAGTCCAGCTTCCCTTCCATTGCCTCATCCAGGCGGTAGATAGTCAGGTTGATACGGTGGTCGGTCACGCGGCCCTGGGGGAAGTTATAGGTACGGTTACGGTCGGAGCGATCGCCGCTGCCCAGCAGGTTGCGGCGGGTTGAGGACTCTTCCTGCTGCCGGCGGGCCATCTCAGCGGCGCGAATGCGCGAACCGAGCACGCCGAGCGCCTTGGCTTTGTTTTTATGCTGCGAACGCTCGTCCTGGCACTCCACCACAATGCCGGTCGGCAGGTGGGTAATACGGATGGCGGAGTCGGTGGTGTTAACGTGCTGACCGCCCGCCCCGGAGGAGCGGAAGGTGTCAATTTTCAGATCGGACGGATTGATATCCGGCAGCTCGGCCTCCGGCAGTTCCGGCATCACCGCGACGGTGCAGGCGGAGGTGTGAATACGCCCCTGCGATTCCGTTTCCGGTACGCGCTGCACGCGGTGGCCGCCGGATTCAAACTTCAGCCGCCCGTACGCGCCTTCACCCACCACTTTAGCGATGATCTCTTTATAGCCGCCGTGCTCACCGTCGTTGGCGCTCATGATTTCCACTTTCCAGCGGCGGGATTCGGCGTAGCGGCTGTACATGCGGAACAGGTCACCGGCGAAAATAGCGGCTTCGTCACCGCCGGTTCCGGCACGCACTTCCAGATAGCAGTTACGCTCGTCGTCCGGATCTTTCGGCAGCAGCAGAACCTGTAGCTGCTGTTCCAGCTCTTCACTGGCCTCACGCGCTTCTTTCAGCTCTTCCTGCGCCATATCGCGCATCTCCGCGTCGTCCAGCATCAGCTCAGCGGTTTCGATATCTTCCTGAGTCTGCTGCCACCGACGAAAGCACTGGCTGACATCGGTCAACTGGGCATATTCACGCGACAGCGCGCGAAAACGTTCCTGGTCGGCAATCACACCGGCATCACCCAGCATCGCCTCAACTTCTTCGTGACGTTCCTGTAATGCTTCCAGTTTGGCAACAATAGAAGGCTTCATTCGTATTATTTTACCTTGTAAAAGAGAGGCTTAAACGCTATTCCAGCCCGAGGGCATCGCGTAAAATTTGCAGGCGTTCGTCATCGCCGTCGCGCGCGGCCTGCTGAAGAGATTTGGTAGGAGCATGGATCAGTCGGTTGGTCAGCTTGTGCGCAAGATCGCGAATGATCTCTTCCGCACTGCCGCCGTTTTGTAGCGCGGAGAGCGCGCGCGCTTCCAGTTCGCTACGCACCTGGTCGGCCTGGGTGCGGTACTCGCGAATGGTTTCAACGGCGCCCTGCGCCCGCAGCCAGGACATAAACTCACTGCTTTCCTGCACCACGATGGTTTCAGCCTGCACCGCCGCCGCTTTACGCTGAGCGAGGTTGCTTTCAATGATCGCTTCTAAATCATCAACGCTGTAGAGATAGGCGTTCGGCAGCTTGCCCACTTCCGGCTCAACATCGCGCGGGACGGCAATATCCACCAGCAGCATCGGCTGGTTACGGCGCTGTTTCAGCGCCCGCTCAACCATGCCTTTGCCGATAATCGGCAGCGGGCTGGCGGTTGAGCTGATAATAATATCGGCTTCGGCCAGGCGGGAATCAATGTCCTGGAGGCTAATGACTTCAGCGCCAACTTCATCAGCCAGTAGCTGGGCGCGTTCGCGGGTGCGGTTGGCTATCATCAGTTTGCTGACCTTGTGTTCACGCAGATGCCGGGCTGCCAGTTCAATGGTTTCTCCCGCACCGACCAGCAGCACGTTGACCGTTGAGAGTGATTCAAAAATCTGGCGCGCAAGGCTACAGGCGGCAAACGCCACCGACACCGCGCTGGCACCGATTTCGGTTTCCGTACGGACACGTTTAGCGACAGAGAATGATTTCTGGAACATGCGCTCCAGCTCGCTGGAGCGCGAGTGGCCGCGCTGGGAGTCGGCAAAGGCTTTTTTTACCTGCCCCAGGATCTGCGGTTCGCCGAGTACCAGGGAATCCAGCCCGCTGGCGACGCGCATCAGGTGGCTGACCGCCCGATCGTCATGGTGCCAGTAAAGACTTTTTTGCAGCTCATCAATGCTGAGCTGATGATAGTTACACAGCCACGTTACTAACTGCTCTTGCAAATTCTCCTGCTGTTCTACACTGAGATAGATCTCGGTGCGGTTGCAGGTAGACAGCACAACGCCGCCCTGCACCAACGGCTGCGCCAGCAGGCTGTCCAACGCCTGATCAAGCGAGTCCGGCGAGAACGTAACACGTTCACGCAGCGCAACGGGGGCCGTTTTGTGATTAATGCCAAGAGCCAGTAACGTCATGGTGCCAGATTGGGTATATCCCACAGTTGATAGGGTTTTCTGCAGCGCATTCTACAAGATGCGCGGGATCAATAAAAGTGATGCGTGGCCTATCGCTGAAACAAGATTTTTCTGTTATCGCGCAAAACAGATACTTTGAGCGTTGACGCCGCCCGGCAAGCTGGTTAGCGTGGGCGGTTGATTGCGGCAAGTATGCCCGAAATGAGTCCGAGGAGCTGAACTGATAATGTTATTGTCGAATCGCCGCGTAATGCGGTTAATTCCCGTCGCCAGCCTGCTGCTGGCCGCCTGTGGCATCACCCCTGAACCTCAGGCTCCCGGCCAGAGCCCCACCTCCCCCGAGTGGCGTGAACACCAGCAGGCCGTCGAAAAAATCACCCAGTATGAGACCCGCGGTGCCTTTGCCTTCATCTCGGACCAACAAAAAGTCTATGCCCGCTTCAACTGGCAGCAGACGGCGCCGGACCGCTATCGTCTGCTGCTAACCAACCCGCTGGGCAGCACCGAGCTACAGCTCGATCAGCAGGGACAGGTTGCGCAAATTGTTGATGCCAAAGGCAAGCGCTACGTCAGCCGCGACGCGGCACAGCTGATTTCTCAGCTGACCGGTATGACCATTCCGCTGGATAACCTGCGCCAGTGGATCCTCGGCCTTCCGGGCGATGCCACCGACTATTCACTGAACGACCGCTATCTGCTGCGTGAGCTGAACTACAGCCAGAGCGGTAAGACCTGGCACGTGACCTATTCCGGTTACGACAGCAAACAGACGCCTGCGCTGCCCTCTAATCTGGAGCTGAAAGAAGGTAGCCAGCGCATCAAGCTGAAAATGGATAACTGGACGCTGAAATGATCGAGCAGTGGCCGGCACCGGCAAAACTTAATTTATTTCTCTACATCACCGGCCGTCGTGCGGACGGCTACCACAATCTGCAAACGCTGTTTCAGTTTCTTGACTACGGCGATACGCTGACGATTAAAGCCGACGACAGCGGCGAACTTCGCCTGCTGACCCCTGTCGAGGGCGTGGCGGACGACCAAAACCTGATTGTTCGCGCGGCCAGACTGCTGCACGACAGCGCGGCCCAGCGCGGCACGCTGCCCGCCCGCGCAGGCGCCACCCTTGCCGTTAACAAACGTCTGCCAATGGGCGGCGGGCTGGGCGGAGGCTCCTCCAATGCGGCAACGGTGCTGGTCGCGCTGAATCATCTGTGGAAAACCGGCTTCAGCAATGACCAGCTGGCGTCGCTGGGGCTGACGCTGGGGGCCGACGTGCCGGTGTTCGTTCACGGCTTTGCCGCCTATGCCGAAGGGGTGGGAGAACAACTGACCGCCGTCTCCCCGCCGGAGAAATGGTATCTGGTGATGCACCCCGGTGTCAGTGTCGCCACGCCGCAGGTTTTCAACGATCCGCTACTGACTCGCGACACGCCGTATCGTAGAATTGACCAGCTGTTGCAGTCAGATTTCCGCAATGATTGTGAGGCCGTCGTCAGAAAACGTTTTCGCGAGGTTGAACAGCTTGTTTCCTGGCTGCTAGAATACGCGCCGTCGCGCCTGACTGGAACGGGTGCTTGTGTGTTTGCTGAGTTTGACACCGAGTCCGCCGCACGTCAGGTGCTTGAGTTGGCACCGAAAGGGATGCAGGGATTTGTAGCACGAGGCGTTAACGTTTCGCCGCTGCACCGCACTCTTTCGGCGCATGTAAGCTGACGTGACAGTGTCACCCTGATCCGGACACTGCACGACGCTTTGAATACCCGCATGAAATCGTCAGCGGTACCGCGCCAACCCTGACGAACTTTCATTCTCCCGACGCAAAGCCTGAGGTTCTTCTCGTGCCTGATATGAAGCTTTTTGCTGGTAACGCCACCCCGGAACTAGCACAACGTATTGCCAACCGCCTTTACACCAGCCTGGGCGACGCCGCCGTCGGTCGTTTCAGCGATGGTGAAGTGAGCGTACAGATTAATGAAAATGTACGCGGTGGTGATATTTTCATCATCCAGTCCACCTGTGCCCCAACCAACGATAACCTGATGGAACTGGTTGTTATGGTTGATGCCCTGCGTCGTGCTTCCGCCGGTCGTATTACAGCAGTCATCCCTTACTTTGGCTACGCGCGTCAGGATCGCCGCGTGCGCTCTGCCCGTGTGCCGATTACCGCCAAAGTGGTTGCCGACTTCCTTTCCAGCGTTGGCGTTGACCGCGTACTGACCGTCGATCTGCACGCAGAACAGATTCAGGGTTTCTTTGACGTCCCGGTTGATAACGTATTCGGCAGCCCGATCCTGCTGGAAGATATGATGCAGATTGGCCTGGAAAACCCGATTGTGGTTTCCCCGGACATCGGTGGCGTTGTGCGCGCGCGCGCTATCGCCAAACTGCTGAACGATACCGACATGGCAATTATCGACAAGCGTCGTCCGCGCGCTAACGTCTCCCAGGTGATGCACATCATCGGCGACGTGGCAGGCCGCGACTGCGTTCTGGTTGATGATATGATCGACACCGGCGGCACGCTGTGTAAAGCCGCCGAAGCGCTGAAAGAGCGCGGTGCCAAACGCGTATTCGCCTACGCTACTCACCCTATCTTCTCCGGCAACGCGGTGGAAAATCTGCGCCACTCGGTGATTGATGAGGTTGTGGTGTGCGATACCATTCCACTGCCGGAAGAGATCAAGGCGCTGCCAAACGTGCGTACCCTGACCCTGTCAGGCATGCTGGCTGAGGCTATTCGCCGCATCAGCAACGAAGAGTCTATCTCTGCCATGTTTGAGCATTAATTAGCCGGCCGGTTTTCCGGCCACCCGCTGCGGCGGGGATACAGCTAATTTAAAAGCCGCCGTCTTTATGACGGCGGTTATTTTTCCAGCCCGATATGCTCCGCCAGATAGTCAATCAGCACGCGTAGCTTCGGCAGTAAATGACGGTTCCCCGGCCACAGCAGTGAAAACTGTCCGCCTGTACTGATAAACGATCCCAGCACGCTGCACAGTTCACCGTTTTGCAGGTACTCCTGTACCGCAAAATCAGGAACATAGATCAGCCCCAGCCCCCGCCGGGCCGCAGAAATCTGCGCTTCCAGATTATTAAATACCAGCGCTCCGCTGAGAGGCAAACTGCCCGCCGCGACACCGTCGAATTGCCAGGGCTGAAGCTGGCCCGTTCCGGCAAACCGGTACAGCAGGCAGGCGTGATCGCTCAGATCGGACGGCTTCTGCGGCTTTGCATGCCGGGTAAAGTAGTCAGGCGATGCCACCAGCCGGAAGCGAAATCCGCCCATCCGCCGCGCTTTCAGCCTGGAGTCGGTAAACTCACCGCTGCGCAGTACCGCGTCGTAGCCCTCGCCGATAACATCCACCATGCGATCGTTAAAATCCAGATCCAGCTCCACGTCGGGATAGCGGGCGGTGAAGCCCGGCAGCAGAGGAAGCAGCAGGCGATAACCGATGGCCGGAAAACTGAGCCGCAGGCGCCCGCGCGGCGCGGACATCAGTCGCGACAGCTCCTGCTCGGCCTCCTCCAGCTCCAGCACGATGCGCTGGCTACGCTCGTAAAACAGCGAACCTTCCTCCGTCAGGCTCAGGCTGCGGGTGCTGCGGTTAAACAGACTGACGCCCAGGCTGCTTTCCAGCCGCGCCACGCTTTTCCCGACCGCCGAGGCCGATACGCCCAGCCGCTCCGCCGCCGCCGCAAAACTGCCCGCCTGCGCCGCTCTGACAAATGCGGTCAGTCCGCTGAGGCTCTCCACGCTGCTCATTCGATACTTTTTGTCCTTTATCATCTGCCGTATGGCCCGTTTATTGCCAAGAAATTCCAATCTATCCTGTCTGCTACTTACAAGATAGTGGAGACAGTTAATGCCTTATTCCGATGACGTTCAGCAGGGCAGCCGCTGGAGCGTGCTGGCCGTGTGCAGCGCCGCCCTGATGCTGCCGCTCAGCTTTTCCGCCGGGGTGATTGCCACCCCCGCCATCGCTGTCAGTCCGGGCGGTTCGCCGCTGGCGCTGAGCTGGATAACCAACGCCTTCCTGCTGAGCTTCGGCAGTCTGCTGATGGCCGCAGGCGCGCTGGCCGACCGCTACGGTCGCCGACGCCTTTTCCTCGGCGGCGTTACGCTGTTCACCCTGCTTTCGCTGCTGACCCCGTGGCTGCCTTCGGTGCTCTGGCTGGACGCAGTCCGCGCCTTGCAGGGGGCAGCCGCAGCCGCCGCGCTGGCCGGCGGTGCTGCCGCCCTGACCCACAGTTTTAGCGGCGTTGCGCGGGCGCGGGCTTTCAGTCTGCTGGGGACAAGCTTTGGCGTCGGCCTGGCGGCAGGGCCGGTAGTGGCCGGGCTGCTGCTACAGGCGGCAGGCTGGCAGAGCGTTTTCCTCTGCTGTGCGCTGTTTGGCGCCATCGCGCTGATATTCGGAACCCGTTATCTGGCTGAGTCACGCAATCCCGCCCCTCATCCTCTTGACTGGTCGGGGATCGTAGTCTTCAGCGCCGCCCTGACACTGTTTACCTGGGGAATGCTGGTAATGGCCGACGGCGGCACGACGTTGCTCAGCCTGGCTCTGCTGTTGGCCTCGCTGATTACCGCCGTCGCCTTTGTTGTCGTGGAACGCCGCGCGGTCTATCCCATGCTGGATCTCAGCCTGTTCCGCTACGGACGCTTCACCGGCGTTCAGCTGTTGCCGGTGGCGACCTGCTTCTGTTTTGTGGTGCTGCTGGTACTGCTACCGCTGCGTTTTATGGGGTTTTACGGCTACGGTGCGCTGACCACCGGGCTGCTGATGCTGGCTATTTCTCTGCCGATGCTGGTGGTTCCCTCGCTGGCGGTAACGCTTACCCGGCATTTCCATCCCGGCACCGTCAGTAGCGCGGGTCTGCTGCTGGCCGCGGTGGGCATCGGTTTGCTGAGCCAGGTTACGCCGCACGACTCGCTGCCGCTGACCCTGGTGGCCATGCTGACGATCGGCTGCGGTACCGGCCTGCCCTGGGGACTGATGGATAATCTGTCGGTCAGCGTAGTGCCCGTAGAGCGTGCGGGTATGGCAACCGGGATATTTAACACGGTGCGCGTTGCCGGTGAGGGTGTCGCACTGGCCTGCGTCAGCAGTCTGTTCACCTTTCTGGTGGTCCGCCAATTCAACTCCGTGCAGGCGGCGGGCAAACCTGCCCCGGCGCTGCTAAACGGTGCCGCGATCGATCCGCTGATCCTGCCGCTGGCGGAGAACGCGTTTCATCAGCTGATGCTGGTGCTGGCCGCGATCACGGTTGTCTGCGCGGGGGTCATCTGGTGTTGTCTGGTGCCGGGACGGGCGCACGGCCGCTAATCTTCGGCAACGCGGAATTAAAGGCGACGATGCGGTGAGAGATAAACAGCATTGGGAAGAGGGTTACAGCGAAAGGGAGCGTGGGCAGACTGGTCTTTAACCGTGCCTGCCTGCTGCGGGCACGGTGATTTTAGAAGCAGTAGGGCCGGAAAGCCGCTATCAGTGCTGGCGATAACCGTGACGGCAGCGCTTCTCGCCGCAGTGACGTATCCAGTAATAGCGGTCGGCAATTTTTTCACGCCCGCTCACGCGTGCACCCACCAGCCAGAGAAGCGCACCAATAAAGATACTGAAAATGGCGCCGTGTACCATAAACTGCGGTAGCTGTAGCTGCGGAAACTGATTAACCACCGAGTAACCCACCCCAACGATCATAACCACTAAACCCAGTACCATCAGGGCATTGCCCATCACATGTGTATGTTTACGTTTCATAACGCACCTCCAGTTGGTTCCTTTGGGGCAAATTCCATTGCCAGATGACAATAGTTTAGGAAATTATCACCGGCCCGGATGCGGGTTCGATCACATTTATAGCTAAATCTTTGACAGTTCTTTACACGCAATACCCTGATAATCGGTAGAAAATGGATTATCACCCAGGTTGACTATTAGCTTTTTACCCTACTCCAGCGGATCTTTGAGTTATCCACGCGGCTTAAGTAAACTACCCGCTTTATCCGTCCCCTCAGGAAACATTACGTGAGCAGCATTAAACTGATTGTTGGCCTTGCCAACCCCGGCGCAGAATACGCCGCCACGCGCCATAATGCCGGAGCCTGGTATGTCGATTTACTGGCTGAACGTCACAATCAGTCGCTAAAGGAAGAGAGCAAGTTTTATGGCTACACCGCGCGGCTGAACGTCGGCGGTGAAGACGTGCGCCTGCTGGTGCCCACCACCTTTATGAATCTCAGCGGCAAAGCGGTCGCGGCAATGGCGACGTTTTACCGCATCGCGCCGGACGAAATTTTGGTAGCGCACGACGAGCTGGATCTGCCGCCCGGCGTGGCAAAGTTCAAGCAGGGCGGCGGCCACGGCGGTCACAACGGTTTGAAAGACATCATCAGCAAGCTGGGTAACAGTCTTGATTTCCACCGGCTGCGTATCGGCATCGGTCATCCGGGCGACCGTAATAAGGTGGTGGGATTTGTGCTGGGTAAACCGCAGGCCGCCGAGCAGACGCTGATCGATAATGCGATTGATGAAGCGGCGCGCTGCACCGAAGTGTGGTTGAAGGAAGATCGGCTGAAGGCGATGAATCGCCTGCACAGCTTTAAAGCGGGCTGATTCGGCAGCGGGCAGCCTGCCAACAGGCTGCCGCTAGCGGAGGTGATAAGCGGCTCAGATACCCGCTTATCACACGCCGGCACAGCTCCTGGCGCTACGCGTCGTTACTGGCCACCTTGTAGTCCGGATCGTCCAGTTCGTGGGTGCAGTACGGCCCGGCTCGCTTCAGCAGGCTGACGCAGTCTTCGCTCAGATGGCGCAGCCGCAGCGTTTTCCCCGCCTCCAGATAGCGGGCGGTCAGCTTGTCCACCGCCTCTACGCCGCTGGAATCCATCACCCGGGTGCGGGCAAAATCAATCACCACCCGCTCCGGATCGTCGGCCGGGTTGAACAGCTCCTGGAAACTGGTGGTGGAGCCGAAGAACAGCGGCCCCTCCAGCCGGTAGGTTTTCTGCCCTTCTTCACTCTCCTGCCCGACGATACTGATACGCGCGTGCTGCCAGGCAAACACCAGCGCAGAGATAATCACACCGCAGATCACCGCCATCGCCAGATCGGTAAAGATAGTCACCAGGGTGACCGCAACCATGATCACCGCATCCGCTTTCGGCATGCGTTTAATCCGCCGCAGCGAGCTCCACTCGAAGGTATTAATACAGACCACAAACATAATCCCGGCCAGCGCAGCAACCGGCAGCAGGGCAATGTACTGCGACAGGCTGACCACAAACAGGATCAGCAGCAGCGCCCCGACCAGGTTGGAGATGCGCCCGCGCCCGCCGGAGGTAAAGTTAATAATCGACTGGCCAATCATCGCGCAGCCGGCAAAACTGCCGAAGAAGCCGCAAATCGTGTTACCGATGCCCTGCGCCACGCACTCCTGATTACCCGCGCCCTTCTTGCTGCCCATCTCATCCAGCACCGCCAGGGTCAGCAGCGACTCAATCAGGCCCACCAGCGCAATCACCACCGAATACGGCAGCACAATTTTTAGCGTTTCCCAGCTCAGCGGCACCATCGGCAGATGGAACTGCGGCAGCGTGCCGGAGATATCCGCCAGATCGCCCACCCGCTTGGTATCAAGGCCAAAACCAATGGCGATAGCGCTGATAGCAATCAGCGCCGCCAGCGAACCGGGGATCACTTTAGTGAATTTCGGGAACAGCCAGACGATAAGCATGGCCAGCCCTACCAGCGCATACATCAACGGCCCCTGCCCTTTAATCATCGGTAGCTGCGCCAGCATAATGACAATCGCCAGACCGTTAACAAAGCCGTAAATCGCCGGCTGCGGCACCAGACGAATAAATTTGCCCAGCCGAAGTACGCCTATCGCCAGCTGGATCAGCCCGGCGAGAATGCTGGCCACCAGCACGTATTCATAGCCGTGCTGGGTAATCAGGCTGATAAGCACCACCACGATGGACCCGGCGGCGCCGGAGATCATCCCCGGCTTGCCGCCGAAGAAGGCGGTAATAATCCCGAGAATAAACGCGGTATGCAGGCCGATGGTCGGCGACAGACCGGCCAGAAGGGAAAAGGCGGTGGCTTCCGGGATTAGGGCCACCGAGACCACGGCACCGGCCAGCACGTCATTTTTGACGTCCTTCGCCCTGAAATTGCTCAGGTTAAACATAGTGTTTCTCATAATTTTTAAACAGACTTTGCCCGCACCGAACTGCCGGAATACGGCCCGTGTACGGCGGGATCATCGAAGATGACAAATGACGGCAACGAACGGTTGCGCAGAGGGAGGCAATCTCAGGGTGGCGTAAGCGTTAAGCGATGCATCTGCGCGGTTCTCCGGTCCGGGGGTAAAGAACTGTCAGTATGAAAAAATGCGAGAGCGATCTCAAGGGAAACCTGCCCCGCGCACGACAATTCAACGCCATCGGCACTGATTTTACGTGTATAATGCGCGGAAACTATCAAGACACTGTCTGTGACAACATTGAGGTATTGTACAATACCTTGATTATCAAGCTATTAAGGTGATTCAAACATGGGATTCAAATGCGGTATTGTGGGCCTGCCAAACGTCGGGAAATCCACCCTGTTCAATGCGTTAACCAAAGCGGGCATCGAAGCAGCTAACTTCCCGTTCTGTACCATTGAGCCGAATACCGGCGTGGTGCCAATGCCCGACTCACGTCTGGATCAGCTGGCAGAGATTGTTAAGCCTCAGCGCATTCTGCCAACCACGATGGAATTTGTGGATATCGCCGGCCTGGTAAAAGGCGCGTCGAAAGGTGAAGGCCTGGGCAACCAGTTCCTGACCAACATTCGTGAAACCGAAGCCATCGGCCACGTGGTTCGCTGCTTTGAGAACGACAATATTATTCACGTCAATAATAAAGTGGATCCGGCTGACGATATTGAAACCATCAATACCGAACTGGCGCTCTCTGACCTGGATACCTGCGAACGTGCGCTTCAGCGCGTGCAGAAGAAGGCGAAAGGCGGCGATAAAGATGCCAAGGCAGAACAGGCCGCGCTGGAAAAATGCCTGCCGCACCTGGAAAACGCCGGTATGCTGCGTGCGCTGGATCTGAGCGAAGAAGATAAAGCCGCCATCCGCTACCTGAGCTTCCTGACCCTGAAGCCAACCATGTACATCGCCAACGTTAACGAAGACGGCTTCGAAAACAACCCGTACCTGGATGTCGTGCGCGAAATCGCCAAGAAAGAAGGTTCGGTTGTAGTGCCGGTCTGTGCCGCGGTGGAATCGGATATCGCCGAGCTGGAAGACGGCGATCGCGAAGAGTTTATGGCCGAGCTGGGTATTGAGGAACCGGGTCTGAACCGCGTGATCCGCGCCGGCTACGCCCTGCTGAACCTGCAAACCTACTTCACCGCAGGCGTGAAGGAAGTGCGTGCCTGGACTATCCCGGTAGGCGCAACCGCACCGCAGGCCGCTGGTAAAATCCATACCGACTTTGAGAAAGGCTTTATCCGCGCCCAGACCATCGCCTTTGATGACTTTATCGCCTTTAAGGGCGAACAGGGTGCCAAGGAAGCCGGTAAAATGCGTTCTGAAGGGAAAGATTACATCGTGAAAGATGGCGATGTGATGAATTTCCTGTTTAACGTCTGATTAGATTCGTTTCCGTCGCTTTATGAGGTTCTGGTGGATCTTGTGAAGGGTGAAAAACTTTAAAATCCACGCGGCTGCGTGGATTTTTTTATGGCGTTTTAACTCATCTCCCGACATCTTTGAGTCGAACGCCATAGAGTGGTTACAGATGAAAGATTGTGCATAAATCACTTAAGCGCGCCGCATTGATATGCTGAAGCGAGTATGAAATAGCGACACTTGGAACTGATAACGATCCTGTATCGCCTGCGCGCAAGTCCCTTACGGCCTATAAGACACAGCACAAACAAGCACTGAATCCTCAGCAAATTGGAAAGTTATTAAGCTGTTTTGACAATAGTCGTGGCTCGTACCAGGTTAATTACTACATGTGGCTGATGTGGTGGATGTTGGCGCGTCCTGCGAAAGCCACCGAAGCGGAATAGATAGAATTCGATCTTGATAACACCCTGTGGACCATTCCGGCAGCGCGGATGAAAGCCCGTAGAGAAAACGTCATTCCCCTACCCTTCCAAGCTGTCAACCTCGCCATATTTATATTGTGCCAGCTCGGACGCATCAGCCCACATCATTACAATAGCGGGCTGACGCAGGATCGAGCAGAGAACATTATTGCTGTTAACCGCGGCTAGCATTAGCCGCCAAGGACAGTGATTTAGCTATATTGCTTCTGCATTTTCCCTCATTTTAGTCTCCTCTTTTTTAAGCAACTCAGGCGCCTCTTTTCGATACACTCCACACGCGACTAATTCCTGAGCATCTTTATTCCTTCCGAGAAACGACATATGGATACTGCGCAACAGGACCTCTTCCCAGCGAAGCTCCTCTACAAGATCATGAAACGGGCCTGAATTTTTTATATCACGACTACTGAATACTTTCATAAGGGATAACGTAAATGGTGTTTGCGTTTTATTGATATTATATTCTGCGCGTCTCTTCAGGATCGTAGCGAGCTGGCTGGCCTGTTCAGCCATGCGTTTAGGCACAGATTGTCCTGCAATTTGCCTAGCTGACATCAGTGCTATAGCTTTCATTGATTCCATACCGGGGAGAATAAAATCGCTTAGAATATAATAAAAATTCAGTTGTTGGTATACAGCATCCTCAGCCATCGGCCTTAGATTTTCAATTATAGCGTTATCTCGATTTTTTTCAGGAAAGCACATTTCTTTTTGGCTGCGAACAACTGCTTCTTCAAAAGAGTCTGTCATTGTGACAGAAAGTAGCCCTTGTCGATGATCTTCTCGTAAAATACTAATCATTTCCTTCATATTGTCATACGCTCTGGCATCTATATCCAGACCAGAGTCCTGCACTAATTTTTCAATTAATTCCAGCTGTTTTGCTGCAGGCTTAAGTGCAAAACTGCTCCAGCTCGAACGACGATGAAAGAATATTTTTATTCATCATGTCATAGCAATGATTATATATATTAATTAGTCTATCATTTAAAACGACAAAGACTTCTGTATCTCGGGCTGTAGCCTGATGCTGTTCAACTGTTTCTGCATCATTCCTCATATAGCGGTAGATACCCAGAATACTCAAGGTCACTAGCAAGCAAGTTAACGCAATCAGCGTGGAAAGTTGAAATATTGAAAGTCTTTTGAAAAAACCACCATAGAATGAACGCTGTATAGGCTCATGCTCACGAATTATATTTTCAAGAGATTGCCAACCAAGAACATGAACAGTGAATTCACTATGTTCACAACTAATTTCAAAAGCTCTCTTTTCAAGATTTTTATCATCAGGTCCTGTTGTCAAAATGAAGAACTCATCGATCGCATGAGGAAAATATTTAGTACTTCTGACCACTTCAGTAACATCATCTGGGGTCAGGCGACTATTATATCCTTGATTTCGGCCTTTACACTGTACTGCAATGAATTTTCCGTTATGTTTACAATAAAGATCCACACCATCCTGGCGCTGACCAAGCCTGCCATATTGGCGAAATCGCTTACCATAGTAAGCACTCATGATTGCGATACTTAAACGTTCAAAATGCTGCCAGTCAGAAGGAATTGGATAATTTATATTATTCGGTGAAGTCATCTACCTATCCTATAATGTATAATATTGTTTTCTCTTTTCCATTTTCTTACGTCTCAATTTACGAATATACGTCCTTCATCGCAATATGCCAAAAAAATTTGGCTGATACTTATAGAAATACTAGTCGTCCAACACCTTTTCTTTGATATTCAAGCTAGGTTCAGTACGCAGTTCTGCAAAAGTTGCTTCACTACTTTTTAACTTATGAGTCAAGGCCCCAACATTGCGTACATTGAGATTTAAATCTATGTACAATGTAGCGAGAACAAATATTAGCAATTTCCTTGACCCTTACCCAAAATCTTGCTCCATTCAAAAACAGACTTCCGGCATGATAAACACCCCCCTGAACGAAGGTGGTGCCGATGAAAAAGTCACGATTCACCGAAGAGTAGATTGTCTTTGCTCTGAAGCTGGCTGAGCTGGGTACGTCCGTGCCGGATGTCTGCCGCAAACTGGGTATCTCGGATGCCACATTTTACGTCTGCCGCAAGAAGTACGGCGAAATTTCCCCAATAAACTCAGACACATGCGGCAGCTGGAACAGGAATACCAGCGACTGAAGAAGCTGGTTACCGATCTGAGCATCGACAAGGCCATGCTGCAGGACGTGCTGGCTAAAAAAAAGCTGACGCTGGCACGTCTGCGCGAGGGGGTCAGGAATTTGCAGATGCCAGAAGCGAACCTTTCTAGACCGTCATTCATTTTTTCAGAGAGCTCAATTCTTCAGAGAGCTATTGTCTTAGAATGCTTATTTTAAATATCCGAACGGTAGACTAAATCGTATCCTCGCTCAGCCTTAAGTTTGTACTGTGGAAACGGAACAACAAGCCTTCCTGCAGCCACAACATCCGCAATCCGAGATCAAAAGCGATTATAACAACGGCCAAACGACTACTGTCGGTCGGATTGGTGAAAACCAAAGAGCAGACAAACAAAGAGGCCCAAAGAGCTTCAGGTGGAGGCAGATCGCCTCAAGGCCGAGCTAGAGGCCTACAAGCGAAAGGAAGAACAATGGCTACGCCGCTGGCAGCAAATCGCCTTTCATGTGCAGCATAAAGGCATACAGATGGCTAGTGTGGATAAAACCTCTACAGAAAGGGCTGATCTGCCCTATAATACTGAAACCGCGAAGATACTCCGGCCGTTTGATAAAGAAACTCCACCTTCAGGGAGAATATAAAATGAGTTTAGAAATAAAAAAACAAAGCAACCCGTTTTCTACTGGTGGTGGAGGAGTTAATTTCGAAACAAGAGTTCAAGCAGCTTTCGCACTATCGTTGTTGACGAAATCTTGTATTCCTTGTTTGAGTAACTATATGAGGGCTAAAGAGTTAAAGTTTCAGAACAAATATGATGGTGTAAACACTGATGATTTTGTATTGACTGCCACAGACAACTCAAATAATGAAAGTAAGATCTTTGCTCAGATTAAGCATGAAATTACCATTAGTAGCTCATCAAACTCAGTATTTGCAGGAGTTATAAATAGCGCTTGGGCTGACTTTAAAAGTGCGGGCTTTAAGTCAGAAACAGATTCCATCGCTTTAATAACAGGTAACTTAGCCAAAACTGACATAAATAATACTTTGCCGCTACTTGAATGGGCTAAGTTTTCATCAAACTCAGAAGATTTTATAAAGAAATCTCAAACCCAAGGATTTACAAGTGAAGCAAAGCTCGAAAGGTTAGGAATATTTAGAGATCAACTTACTTATGCGAATAATGGGATGGCTATCTCAGAAGAAGAATTTTGGTCTTTCTTAAAATCGTTTCAGATATTACCTTTTGACTTAGACGCAGAACATTCAATCGTAGCAAACTTACTTTGTTCATTGATTCAGTGTTACTCAGACATATTACCTTCTCTAGTCTTAGCTAGACTTGTTACCTGCGTTCAAAGTTTCAACCAGAATGCAGGGGTTTTAACTCAAAATAATATACCAGAAGACGTTAAAGGATTATTTAACAAATCAAGCCACTTACATTTTGAGAATGACCTTAAAAAGTTTTATGAGCGCAGCCAGCATATTTTTGAAGGAATTTCTACAACTATAAATGGACTCCATGTTGATAGAACAGAACAACTAGCAGCACTATCTAGCTGCTATAGAGATAGTGAGCTTGTATTTATCACCGGTGCAAGAGGGGCTGGAAAGTCAGGCGTTGTTAAAGATTTTATCACAACTAAAAATATAGATACTCCAGTCATCTATTTAAGAGCTGAAGATTTAGATAAAAGTCACTTAAATGAAGTTTTCACTTCTATGGGAATTACATCTTCTTTGGGAGAAATTGAAAGTCATTTCTCATTGCTTCACGAAAAAGTACTCGTTATAGAATCCCTTGAAAAAGTTTTAGAGCTAAACTATCCAAATACTTTTGTTGAGTTATTGCAATACATTAGAAAACAGTCTGGTTGGACTATCATTGCAACTGGTCGGGACTATGCTTATCAACAACTATCATTTAATTTCCTACAGCCTTGCTCTGTAAATTTTAGCAGTGTGAATATTGAAGGGTTTGACGATAGTCAAGTCGAGCAAGTTTGCGAGCATATTCCAGAGCTAAAATCTTTAGTATCTAATAACTCATTAGTAGAACTACTAAGAATACCGTTTTTTATTGAGATTGCTGTAAGAGCCATAAAGAATGGCGCTCAATTTGGGATTGGAGATACTGAAGAAGACTTTAGGGATACAGTGTGGCGTACTGTCGTTGCAAAAGAAGCTGATAGAAAGTCAGGGATGCCAGATAGAAGAAGAGCAACCTTTATTAAAATAGCAATAGAGAGAGCTAAAAAGATGCTTTTTGGTGTCAGAGCAAGCGGTTTCGACCCGGAAGTAATCGCAAAGTTGGAAGAAGACAATTTGATCTACAGAGATCAAAAATCATCTTGTGTAAGTCCTATGCATGATGTATTAGAAGATTGGGCTTTAGAGGAGTTCATCGATAGAGAGCATTTTGATAATTCTCCTAATGTTGTAAGATTTTTGTTAAATATAGGAAATGAACCTGCGATAAGTAGGGCATTCAGGTTATGGCTGTATAGAAAGCTAAAATTTGATGATACAACTAATGAATTCATAGAAGGTTTATTATCTTCGGACGAGGTAGAGAGTTATTGGAAGGACGAGGCAATTTCTGCAATCATGCAGCATGAATCTCCTGGAATATTTCTTAATTCACTAAAGCACCAACTACTTAGAGATGACTGTGCTCTTTTGACACGATTTTGTTTTATTCTCAGAATAACGTGTCAAAGACCAATATCTCAACACAACGGACTGCTGATAAAAGATAAAAAATCGGGATTGCTAAAATCCCTTTTCCTAAAACCATATGGAGAAGGGTGGGAAGCTCTATTCCATTTTATTTATCAGGAAAAAGATAATTTGAGTAGCCCTGTGCGCACTCAAGTTATTGAATTGATAGATGAATGGTCTGGCCTCATTAATATAAACAATGAGTTACCAAGAGCGTCTGAAAAGGTTGGTTTTTTAAGTTTATGGCTCCTTGAAAAGGTTAAAGATTCATATCGTGGTGAGGGGCAGAGAAAAAAAATATTAAATACATTATTAAAAGTTTCAACAGCCATTAAAGATGATTTTGATGAATTGATGAAACAGGACGTTTTCACCTCAAAGATAAACCCCATACGATTAAGTTATGTTGACGAACTGAGGAGTTTGGCACTTTTAGGCTTCAATGTCCCTCTGTTGTGCAAGTTTTATCCTAACTTCGTAGTTAAACTTTCAATGCATGAGTGGCTGTTGGAAAAACCCGAAGAAAATGATTTTGGCTACGGGTCATATCTAGTAGACGTAGAGGAATCATTTGGGCTAGATTCAGAACGAGATTTTTTCCCTGCAAGCGGTGCCAAAGGCCCTTTCAAATATCTTATTCAATTCAAGCCAAGGATAGGCTTAGATTTCATTATTAGATTGTGCAATTTGACAGCTCAAAATTATTCAAAATCGGAATTTTCTAAACCTAAAGTCAATGAAGAAGACACTATTTACGCTTTCGAAACAGTAGCTAAACAAGTTGATATCACCCTAAATGATGGTACAGTAGTTAAACAGTATGCATCGCCTCACCTCTGGAAGGGATATAGAGGACAGTCTACGTTGCCCTACCTATTACAAAGTGCTCTTATGGCGTTGGAGAACTGGTTAGTTGAGTACGTTGAAAATTGTGGTGAGAATAATGAAATAGATTGGATTTTTGATTATGTTCTTCGCTCTAGTAATTCAGTAATGCCTACATCTGTTTTATCTTCTGTCGCCACAGGCTTCCCTAATAAAGTAGGGAAAGCCGCCTTTCCTTTACTTAAAACTGCTGATTTATACCATTTAGATTTGATTAGAATGACCCAAGAAATGGGTGAGAATGAGATGAATTTCTTTGGTCTTAATAGGGATGCATTGTCGAAAATATACATGGAAGAGAGAAGAGAAGCAGCACTTAGACCATGGAGAAAAGAGTCTTTAGAAACCTTATTAACAAGGTTTCAATTCGTAAATAATCTAAGGGATGATGTTTTAAAAATTGTTGATGAACTTAAAAATGAAGCTACTGCAAGTAATGAAAAAAGCCTTCGGTATATGGTGCATAGAGTCGATACAAGGACTTGGGAAGTAGTTGAAGACAAAGAAAATGATAGAGTATTGATTCAAAGCTCATTAGAACTTCCGGAAGATTTAAAGCTGGATCAACATGAATTTTATGAAATGCACGCAATGGATAACACCGTAACTAGTTTAAAATTATGGGGTAGAAAATTATTCGATGAGCACTTACTAGAAGAAAAATACTTCACTTCATATCAGGATGCGTTAATAGCTACTAAGGTATTGCTAAGCGCCCTCCAAAAAGGTGAGGTTCACAACTTTGCAAATATGGCAGTTGGAACAATCACAACTGTTGCAGCGGTTTGTGTCCGTGATGTTCTTTTAGAATTGAGCTATGAAGATAAAAAGTGGTGCTTAGAAATCATCCTAGAGTCAATATTCATGCACTCAGGAAATATGAATGGGACAACTGCACATGATAAGACTGATTATTATGGCTCTGGAGCATGTGCATTTGTCTTACCTAAGTTATTTGATTTAGATCTAGATTCAGAACAAATAGAACATTTGAAGTTTGCTTTAGCTACAGCATTAACGCATCAGAACCTGAACGTCAGTGCTTGTGCTGCTAAGGGAGTAAGAGAGTTTCTTTGGTCTAGAAACGCTGAATTAGCATCCCGTTGTATAGGTGGAATTGTTGAGTATGCCAGATTACGAAAGGAAGATAGTGAGGCACGTAGGTTTTATCATTTTCAAGGTTCTGAATTGCAAACCGCACTCGATAAATGGAATGATCTTTTAACAACTTTCCGTAACGACTTGGTTGAGGGAAAGTTTAATCTTTCAGTTAACGATATATCTTTGGAAAGCCACTGTTCGCAGTTGATTCATTTACCAATGCTAATGGTTCCTTACTGTACTAAGGATGAGACACAAATTCAGTTGGTCAATAGGTTAATGAATTTTGTATTTGATACAGAGTATCAAAACCATCGTTCGAGTAGTGATGATAAAATTGATTATGAAATTAAAAAGCAGATTCAAGACTGTCTCTCTGAACATGCTGTTTCTTCAAGAAACAATAACTTCATGCCCTTCAAAGATCTATTGGTATTAGGGTGTTCAAAAGCTCCCGGCTTCATTTATTCGTTAACACTCTCCTATCATGTCGCTGTAGAAAAAGAAGGTGATTCTGATTCTATATGGGCACTTTGGTGCCTGTTAGCACCACAAGCACACGAAATAGCTTTGAATGATGTTAATGACCGTTTTATCGGTTTACAGAATGACCTAAATCATCTACTGCGTGGAATGATGTATGCGGATTGCCCTTGGCAAGGACATCAGAATGAAGAGAAAAATATGAAGCGAGGTGCTAAATATTTGCTCGGTTTTGCAAAGCAATCTGCACATAACAGCCATGTATTTGAAGCCTTGTCTTCATTGATTTATAACTACTACAACGTATTCTTCGAAGAAGGTATTCATATTTTAGCAGAGCATTACAGTGCCAATCGACATATTATCGTGAAGCAAGTGAATACAGCATTCTATATAGAGATGGTGGTTGGAAGATTTTTGCAGATAGAAAATCGAGGAAATCTTAGTAGAAGAATGTACGATATATGCCTGCTTCTCTTAACAGGTATAGTAGAAACTGGCTCTGCTAGAGCTTATTACTTACGTGAAGAATTGATTCGTTCTCGAAAGATTTCAGCCTAGAAGGTAACAGTGACAAATTTTTTACAAAATGGTGATGGCTCAGCTGAGTATAAAGAGGCGATTCCTCGATCTTTTATTAGTCTATGAATAGATCAAAAGTTCAGCAAGCTCAGACTGATAGATTTAAAAAGTTCTTTCACGTGCTCCGCAGGAGGGAAATGTATGAAATCATAAGCGCGTGCACCGGCTTGTACTGCCTTCTTAAACTGAATTTCAGACGAAAGGGGAAGCAGGTCCTTCCTTTAAGAAATCCGGCTCCACCGGCAACGCTGGGGACACTTAATCAGAGCTGGTCCATCGATTTTATGCACGATGAGCTGGTATGCGGTCGCTGTTTTCGAACGTTTAATGTGGTGGATGATTTCAACCGCGAAGCGATAGCAATTGAAATTGATCTGAATATCCCTGCACAATGGGTAATACGTGTACTGGAACGGATCGTCGCAAACCGCGGATATCCATTGCAGCTGCGCATGGACTATGGTCCTGAATTTATCTCGCTTACTCTTGCGTAGTGGGCAGAAGATCATGATGTTACCCTGGAATTAATCAGCCTAAGTAAGCCTACGCAGAATGCGTTTATTGAACGTTTCAACCGGTGGTACCGGACAGAAATACTGGATTTTTATCTGTTCAGAACGCTGAACGAATCAAGGTAAATCACAGATCGCAGGCTTAAAGAATACAATGGCAAACGCCCTCATAAATCCCTGAAAAACCAGACGCCAGATGAATACCGGCTAATGGCCGAATATCCGGAAATCTCAAAAAGTGGCTGTAACTAAAATAGGTCTACTTACTGGCCAGAATCCCGATTCTGATTTTGCGACGATAATATATCGGAAAAACCGCTAGCTATGCCCGCGCATGACAGCTGGCGCGTACGTCTGGCGATGGCCTGTGAATGGCGTGACGTTGTGAATAAGCATGGCGGGGATGTCACTTTGAAGCTTCTGCCTGAAGTAAGAATATAAGGTAATATCTACTCCCGCCTTCTGATTTAAATAATGTGCAGTTTTGTGAGTTGCTGAGTTGCTGAATTGCTGAATTGCTGAATTGCTGAATTGCTGCGCCGATTATTGAAATAAAAAGTTCTGCAATAGAAATAGCCAGAATTAAACCTTCATTTATAAGGACTCAATACACACATCAGTTTAATCAGAATAAAACAGGAACGTAACGAACTACTTTTAGCAAGAAGCGGATGCTCCTACCCTAGAGTGAACGTCTGCGCTTCCACTCATCCACCACATCACCCAGATTTTTAGGAACATCATTTCGGATCCAGGAGATAAACTCACGGTCAAATCGGAAATCCGCACCGCACTCATTCACCATAAAACGCCGAACGTTTTGTGTGTTTTTGTAGTTTTTATCAACGATTGTAGCGCGTGTTAAGGTAGAACTATGCCAGTTGATGTCCACTTGTTGGCCCTGTTTAAAACAAACGATTTGAGCATATAAAAGAGTTGGGATAAATGCCGTTGAAGATTTATGTCTATTTAAAAAAAACATCTAAGGGGAATAACATCCCCCCGGCCTGAATTGATATTACGTTGGCATTGAGAACGTCGTGACTTTGTCAGACTGCGGATCGATAGAAATGATGCAAATGGCTAAATTACCACCGAAGCGATCTTTACGATCGGAAATTTTAAGATTGTAGGTCTCGGAGAAAGAGGTGTAGCCGGATGAGTTACTTTCATTGAGCTTGAACCCAACTAATTGTTCAAAATATGAACGCGATTTGCCAATACTGCTCTTGCACTGGTCATTGGTAATAGTACCAATTTTTCTTGTTGAGGTCGTCTGTGCGGTATTGGACGTTTTAGGCGTGAGTGCCTGATTCACGGCTTTCATCTGATCGCTAATATTTTTCGGAAAGTCAGCACATGATGCAGTAGCCAATACCAGCCCGCACAATAAAATTCTTTTCATTAAAGTCCTCATAACATTAAGGGATTGATAAATTTGTGTCACATTTGTTACAAGGCGTAAACCCTATTTTACTTGCTAATAACTGTCAATACGATTCATAAATTTCGGATTAAACCGGCGGCTGCGTAAACTTTATATTGTGCATATGCCGTACACCCGGTCGCTGTACTGCAAGGCGAATAATTATTGCGCTGCCGCGAGCCCGGTGACAATACGGCCGTGGCATTATCTCTTCGCTTCTTGTTACCTGTTCTGTGATGGCACACCGTAGACAACTAGTATAATAATCACGCTATTTACGCTCACCGGCGCAGCAGCTGCCGCTCACAATTAAAGCAACAAGCGGGCTCCACCATCGTTATCATCCCGGCGAAGATAGATTTATCAGCCGGGTTCAAAGCTGTATTCGCGTTTTAAGAATAATCCTCTCTCTCGCCGACTATGCTTAACGTTTAAAAAAGCAATAACACTACGCAATGCACTCTTATTTTATCTTTTCTAATACTGGAGGCCTGGTATGAGCAACCAAGGCAAATACCCCGAAAATAGTCGGGTTGGTGAGCACAACACGCACGATCTTAGTCCGATCCGTCGCGATCCGGTTAAAGGGAGCATTCCGGCAGCCCCTTCCGCCCCTGAAATAATGCCCCTGATACTCAAGGTGAACGGTAAAACAGAACAGCTGGAGGTGGACACCCGAACCACGCTTCTGGATGCTTTGCGGGAAAATCTGCATCTGACCGGCACCAAGAAAGGGTGCGATCACGGACAGTGCGGTGCCTGTACAGTGCTGGTCAACGGTCGCAGACTTAATGCCTGCCTGACGCTTGCAGTCATGCATCAGGGGGCTGAGGTCACCACTGTTGAAGGCCTGGGTTCAACAGACCATCTTCATCCCATGCAGAAGGCCTTTATTAAGCATGATGGCTTCCAGTGCGGCTACTGCACCCCCGGGCAAATTTGCTCGTCGGTCGCGGTGTTGAAAGAGATTCAGGACGGCATTCCCAGTCACGTCACGGTCGATTTGGTTTCTCCCCCGGAAAGAACTGCCGATGAGATCCGTGAACGGATGAGCGGCAACATCTGTCGCTGTGGTGCCTACGCTAACATCCTTGCCGCCATTGAAGACGCTGCGGGGGAGATAAGCTGATGAAGGCGTTTACCTATGAACGTGTGAATACCCCGGCCGAGGCGGCAATTAGCGCTCAGCGCGTTCCCGGCGCAAAATTTATCGCGGGCGGGACCAATCTGCTGGACCTGATGAAGCTGGAAATTGAAACGCCCACCCACCTTATCGATGTGAACGGGCTCGGGCTTGATAAGATTGAAGTGAACGACGCGGGCGGACTGCGCATCGGCGCATTGGTGCGGAACACGGATTTGGCAGCCCACGAGCGCGTGCGTCGGGATTATGCTGTACTCTCCCGCGCCCTGCTCGCCGGTGCGTCGGGTCAGTTACGCAATCAGGCCACTACCGCTGGTAATCTGCTCCAGCGTACGCGCTGTCCTTACTTTTACGACATCAATCAGTCATGTAATAAACGCGTGCCCGGCAGCGGCTGCGCGGCGCTGGAAGGCTTTAGCCGTCAGCACGCGGTGGTAGGCGTCAGCGAAGCCTGCATTGCCACCCATCCGAGCGATATGGCGGTTGCGATGCGGTTACTGGATGCGGAGGTGGAGACCATTACGCCGGAGGGAAAAGCGCGCAGTATTAAGCTTGCTGATTTTTACCGCCAGCCGGGAAAAACGCCGCACATTGAAACCGTTCTTCTGCCCGGTGAGCTTATCGTTGCGGTGACGTTACCCCCGCCGCTCGGCGGAAAAC
>Ga0308165_1002145_pt1 | contig 24711 bp, 28 predicted proteins | sample PhyWR2_FD_201032 | JGI IMG/M metagenome (GOLD analysis project Ga0308165, IMG submission 201032) | Phyllosphere microbial communities from UC Gill Tract Community Farm, Albany, California, United States - DLSLW.R2 | ecosystem: Host-associated > Plants > Phyllosphere > Unclassified | place: USA... | reverse complement strand
GACTAGTAACCACTGCAATCCGCTTAGGATATCGAGGTAATAGCTTTTTAGGTCCTTCAAACAAACCTTCTTTGCCTAATTTTTCACGCAACTCAGCTAAAGCTTGATATAAAGCTCCCACACCATCCGGCTCCATATGCTCGACATAAATTTGATAAGAGCCCCCGCTTTCATATAGTGAAACCCGACCAACCAATAAGACTTTCATCCCTTCTTTTGGTTGAAACTTTAGTTTTTGAAAAGCAGATTTAAACATGATCGCAGAAATCTTAGCACCATCATCTTTTATACTAAAATATTGATGTGCATTTGGGCGCAGACGAAAATTGGAAATTTCGCCTGTTAAATAAACCCGTTCTAAATATGGATCAGCATCGAATTTACGTTTCAAATATTTGGTTAAAGCTGTGACTGTTAAATACTGCTGTTCCATCTTCTCACCTTACTTTTGTTTTTTAGCGGCTTCAACTGTTTGATACATCAACATCGTGATGGTCATCGGACCCACACCTTTTGGTACTGGTGTGATAAAGCTCGCAACTTCTGAAACTTCGTCGAATTTTACATCCCCGATCAGTTTGCCATTTTCATCTCGATTCATGCCAACATCGATCACGACTGCACCTGGTTTGACAAATTCTTTTGTCACAAAATGCCCCCGACCAATTGCAACAACTAAGATATCCGCCTCTTTTGCTACTGCTGGTAGATCAACGGTCCTTGAATGGGCAATCGTTACCGTCGCGTTTTTCATCATCATTAATTGAGCCATTGGCTTACCCACGATATTACTGCGACCAATCACAACTGCACGTTTTCCTTCTAGGTCAATATTATAGGCTTCAAACATCTTCATAATGCCATAAGGAGTACAAGGGATCATCGTCGGCTCACCAATGAATAAATGCCCCATATTCATTGGATGGAAACCATCGACATCTTTGTTAGGATCAACAGCTAACAAAACTTTTTCTTCATCAATATGCTTTGGTAGCGGCAACTGAACCAATATACCATGGTAATTTGAATCTTGATTGTACTGTTCGATTACAGAAAGTAGCTCTACTTCTGAAATAGTTTCCGGCAAACGTTCGATTTTCGAGCGAATACCGATTTTAGCAGCAGCCAAATCTTTGTTTTTCACATAGGTTTGACTTGCCTGATTTTCACCAACTAATAATACAACTAACCCAGGATGAATGCCTTTTTTTTCAAGGTCTTGCACTTCTTCTTTGATTTGTGCTTGCATTTTATCTGCTAATTCGCGGCCGTTGATTAACTCTCCCATAAGATCACTCCTCATTTTTTGATTATATTCTTTTATTTTAGCATAATTCTGCTAGTCTTAACACTCTATACTGTCTATCTCCTTGAATTGTATATCAATGAAACTTCTCTCCCTTTACACGCCTTGTATTGTTCATCATCTACTCTGGCTAAGCCAGTCGTAGTGATTCACAACAAAAAAGATTCAAAGTATTTCTACTTTGAATCAATTTCTTTCATTACATTCGATAAGACACCATTAACAAATTTTCTTGAACGGTCGTCACTATATTTTTTCGCTAATTCAATTGCTTCGTCTAAAGCGACTGTGTTAGGAACATCTCCCACATAAAGCATTTCAAAAATCGCTATCCGTAAAATGATCAGATCCATTTTAGCAATACGGGTGATTGACCAATTGTTCCCTAAATGTTTTTTGATAACCTCGTCAAGTTCTGCCTTTCGATCACAAACACCACCTACCAATAAATCTAAGTAAGTTGGAACAAATTCTTCTCCGTCTTCACTAATGATTTCTTGATTATCTAACTCTAATGCATAAGAAATTGCATCTTGTTTTGTTAAGTCAACATTAAAATCTAAAGGAAATAACGCTTGAAGCGCTTTTTCACGAATCTCTCGACGAGTAAAACTTGGCTTACTCATTTTCGCCCTCATCTTCCGGGAATAATTCATCAAAATCTGGTTCAGGAAGCTTTTCAGGAACAACAGCGACGACATGAATATTCACTTCTACTAAATCGATATCCGTCATGAATAATACCTGTTGTTTCACACGATCTTGCATCTCTAATGCTACTTTAGGGACAGAGATGCCATAATTTAAGTAACAATAAATATCGACTTTTAATCCTTCTTCTTCAGCTCTTAAATAAACGCCTTTACCGTGAGCGGCACGGCCTAAAAATTCTGTTACATTATTAGCAAATGTTCCTCGCATGCCATATACACCATCAATTTTAGATGCTGCAATACCAATAATGACTTCAATTACTTCCGGCGCAATCACGATTTCGCCTAAAGAATCTTTTGTATTGATCACTAGATTTTTTTCGTCAGTCATTTTAATCCTCCTTATAATAAAAGCGTAGCTAGATAAACACACAAACGTAATTGACATTCAGTTATGACAAGAAACTTTTTAAATCATCAAAGCTTCTATCCATTTACCTATCTAATGTTTCCATTCTTCCATAGTTTATCATTAATTCACTCGTTTCGCTACCAAAAAAACTATGAGAAAATGAGTCAAAAACGGTTTGAGCTTAAAATAAAGGGTCACTCCAGAAATCTACTGTTTTTTTCTTATGAGTATGCTCATTTTTATAATATAATCAATTCTTTAGGGGAATGTGTCAGTACTCGATTCCCATCTTTAGTAATCAATAAATCGTCCTCGATTCTAACACCTCCAAGGCCAGGCAGATAAATTCCTGGTTCATCCGTAATTACATTTCCAGGAACAAATTGTTGATCTGCTCTAAAGGAAACATTTGGTCCTTCGTGGATTTCTAAACCAATCCCGTGACCTGTACTATGACCAAATGCCTCACCGTAGCCATAAGAAACGATATGATCACGAGCAATCGCATCCAATTGAATACCTGTTAAGCCAGGTTTTGCCTCATCTAATACTTTTAATTGTGCTTCTAAAACAATTTGGTAGATGTCTTTTAATTTGCTATCTGGTTCCCCAATTGCAAAGGTTCTAGTCATATCTGAAACATAGCCTTCATAATAACAGCCAAAATCTAGTGTGATCAAATCCCCTTTTTCGATAACCTTTTGACTCGCAACGCCATGAGGCATTGCTGAACGAACACCGCTTGCAACGATTGTTTCAAAAGATACGCCCGAAGCACCTAAAGAACGCATATAAAAATCTAATTGGTTGGCAATTTCAATTTCCGTCATACCTGGTTTGATTACCGTCAAAATGTGCTTAAAGCCCATATCTGCAATGCTGCACGCCTTTTCAATAATCGCAATTTCTTCTTCATCTTTAACTTCACGAAGCTCTTCGATCAAGCCTGCTACTGGAATTAAATCACACGGTGTAATTTCTTCCAATAAGCTATATTCTGCAAAACTAACAAACGTTTCTTCAAATGCCAAATTAGCCAATTGTTCTTTTTCTGCGATAGCCACAACTTCATCATAAATCGGACCAGAATTTTGAATGATTTCAAACCCTTGTGCTTGCTCTGCTGCTTGTTCAGTATAACGAAAATCCGTTATAAAAAAAGCTTTGTCCAACGTGATAACGGCTAATCCAGTTGTTCCTGTGAAATTCGTTAAATAACGTAAATTATACGGACTTGTCACTAAAAACCCTGAAAGATCGTTTTTTTTCATCAATGTTCTTAATTTATTTACTCTTGCCATCATTTTTTTCATCCTTCTTTCCAAAATAGGTTCTTCCTTATTATAACAAATAATGATTTTGAAAAACACCGAAGACATACAACCTCTAAATTATTCTAAAGTTTCTCCAGTATAAGCGCTAATTTTATTCTTTTTTAATTTATTTCAGTTATAGTTTAAAGCGAAAGTGAGGTTACTGAATGAAGAAAAGATACTTTATCTATTTAACTCTGTTCGCTATCATCGGTATAATCGTTTATGCCTTTTTTATAGAACCAAAAAGGATTGTCGTACATAACTACACAATTGGAAATAATGACGGAAAAAAACCAGTCAAAATTGTTCAACTTTCAGACATTCATATTCAAGAAAAATATCCTGTTACCCAACTAGAAAAAATCGTAACAAAAGTAAATAATGAAAATCCAGATATCATTGTATTTACAGGTGATTTATTCGATAACTACGCTAAATACGGACCAGCCGAAGAAGTAATCGCCGCTTTGAGCCGCTTAAAAGCTCCTCTAGGGAAATACGCGGTTTGGGGCAATCATGATTATGGCGGTGGTGCGGCTCGCGTTTACCCCGATATTTTAGCAGCTGCAGATTTTCAGCTACTAGAAAATACGGGCTTAAATGTCTCATTGCCTAACGAAAAATCAGTTTATATCGGCGGTTTAGATGATTCCATGTTGGGAAATTCATCCATCGATGACACTTTAGTTGATCGTCAAAGTGAGTATACTATTCTACTAAGTCATGAGCCAGATAAAGCTGATGACGTTCTTGATCACAATGTTCAATTGATTTTATCGGGTCACAGCCACGGCGGTCAAATCAAGCTCCCTTTTATTACTATTAAGAATACGTTGGCAGAAAAGTATTTCACTGGCTTTTATGATTTAGCAAACAACACAACTCTCTATGTCAATACAGGGTTGGGAACGACAAAAATTCCAGCACGGTTTAGAGTGCCCCCTGAAATTGCCGTTTTCGATCTTTATATTTAGAATCAACAGGAAACGACTACCCCAAAATAATATTATTTTGGGGTAGTCGTTTCCTGTTAGTTTAGTACGTTAATCAAGTTCCTTTACTCGACCGCCAATTTTATCAGCGAATTTTTTTGCATAATTTTTAGTTTGAAAGATTCGAACACTTTTTTTATCTCTTGTACGTTGCCCGTCTCTACCAATATAGCCATGTAATACTTTTACAGCGTACATTACCATTCCCCCTTTATCATTTATGAACTGTACTAATTGATGTAACTTAACTATAGCCAACACAACTTAACCCAAACATAAAAATCCTCGAAGATTTTATGAACACTTATTAAGACATTACGAAAAACAATTATTTTTGCTTAAAAATATTTTTTCTCCTTGAAAAACAAAAAAGAGCGGAGATCGTTTATTCTCTCAGCTCTTCACAATAAATGATCAAAAAAACGACTGACTGTACTGCTAAACAATAATGTCTTTTGTTTTCTTATCCATATGTATTCTAGCTGTCCAAGTTTCGAAAGTAACCAAGACAGGTTCTGGATGATTCAATTCTTTTTGATAGGAGGATAATTTAGGTTCGATCATTTCCATTGATTCAATCTGCTCAATGGCAAACTTCCCTTTTAAAAGCAGACTCTCATGTTCAATTTCTTGATAGCAACAAACCGATCCGTTTTGATTACATTGAATATTTTTTACTGTTTCACCATGTCCATCTAAATAAAATTGTAACTTCAATAAGCCCTCTCTCCATAGCGGTTCAGAAACAGTAATAACCGTTGGAAAATCACGTTTATCAATTGTTGAAATCAAAAATACGGTACTTGAATTTAATAACCTGACAATTCGCTCATGTATTTCCATCGTTGAAGGCCCCCTGTTAATCAAGTTTCTATTAATTATAACAAGGTTATAGTGCTTTTGGAAAGCTATACCCTTTTTTAACAAAGGAAAAAACGAGAAGAACATTTGCCACAATTTCTTCTCGTTTCAACAAGCCTACTCGCTGATTTGATTCTTTTCTTTCAACCAATTGCTTTGGCGACTTTTACTTAAAATCCAGCGGCAAAGCGGACCGACAATCAATAATTGTAGCGGCAACGCCATAATTAAATTGCTAAAAAAGCCTCCAATATAATAGCCTAAGAAATTTTGTGTAAACCCAAATTGCATGACAACACCATACATTGACATAAAAAAGACCATTCCCAAAACCATACAACTAGAAACAGCAATGATCATATGAATTTTTTTTGATTTATTGATCGGTAGAGCAAAAGCAATTTTTTTAGCAGGTGTTGCAACAACTAAGACATCGAATAAAAAGGCAACGATAAAACCTGGAACAAGCCCTACCAATAGATTACTTAGTGAAAATTGTCCGTGTAGTAAAAGATTATAGGCACTCATAGAAAGCACCATTGAAAAACAGACAATCGTTGTAAAAAATATTCCTTCTTTTTTATTTTGCGGCATATAGACACTCCTCTTTGATTTTTGTAGCAGAGTTTATGCTATCATATATAAAAAAATCTCGTAAGTTAAATTTTTCTAATTTTAGAGAAAAATCCAAAAATATTTTTTAAAGAAGGAAAAAATAGAGAACGAATGAAATTTTTCAATCTATTAAAAATCAATATACTTGTTTTTTCCAGCTATTTTGGGATAAATTAAGGCTAAAATGATTGGAGAATAAAAATGATGTATGTAGGTTTTACTTTTAGCATTATTTTCAATTTTTTGGTGGTAAGTCTAAAAAAACGACTTATAGTTGGGAAAAGAAAAAAAGAACAACTGTTTTCCTACTTATACTATCGCTGATTTTAATTGTAATCTTGATGGTTTATGTCTTTATTTCAATGTTCAATGGTTCTGTTATATCTTTTTGATTATATAATCAGAATTTCCCAGATAAGTCTGAAACGTTTTTTGTATTAATATAAGAACACTTTGCTAATCAAATAAATTAACAAGGTGTTCTTATATTTAAAATTTATCACAAATCACATTTTTCTTCCTCTATCTTTTAGCTTACAACTAGAAAAATGATATTGCCTTTTTATTTCCTGAGTGTGATTTTGGAAATCTGCTCCTTTTCACCCTCAACATCCAGTATTCTTATCAATAGTTTGTACTCTTAGATTGTGTCTCGATTAATCACCGCTAATAATCGCGCATACATTGGCCCACTTGAATTCCAACTGAACTCTGGAATATCCTTACCATTATTCGCCTTATAAATATCATTCAGCACTTTCTTTTCGTCTGGATGCCCTACTAATCGCACCTTTTTCCCATCAAAATAGTAAATCTGCGCTTTATTGTCAATCTTATAAAAACAGTTCATTGTTATCTCTCCTTTTTTTGTTTGTTCTGGTTTTGATTCGCTTGACTCTAAAAATAAATTTGCTTCATCGTATCTTCTATCCACAAGTCCTTGTAAAATTTTTCCGTTAGCATACACGTATTTTTGCATCTCACTTGCAGCTAATTGCCACTGTTGGCTATTTATATAAACTAACAGTTGTGAGTTTTGTAAAATGTATGCACCTAAGTTAAAATGAAAACTTACTAAAGCATCAAATTGATTTTGATTAAGTTGTACTGTCACAAATCGAAAAATACCTGTAACATGACTTTTAACATCTTCATCTAAAAATGAATTAGCTTGATCTTCGGTTATTGTCATACCTGGAGTAACACCAGATGTATGCCCATAACCGATAGTCCAGATACCAACAGAATCTTGATATGCAGTTAACCGTAACCCTTCCCACTTAGCAATTAAATTACGTCCTTTAGACGATAATTGCATATTTTCATTAGCCAATACTTATTCACTCCTAACATAATTTAGTTGTAAGATCTTACAAAATTTATTGTAGTATATAATTGTCTATCTAGACTTTCGTTATTCTGTCATTATTCACCCAATAAAAAAGACTGAAACATAATCAATAAAGGCTATCTTATAAACGCTTCAAAAATTGTAATTGACTATTTTAGTAATCATTATTACTTTAAAATTATTGATTTTTACATCTGCTGTTTCGAGATAATTCTTACCAAAAAAATTGTATCTGTATTCTTATTATCAGTATTTTAAAACAAGGTTTCTTCTTTTGTTAATAATATCTTCTTGTACAACACTACAACTACAAGAATCTTCTTTCTATCATTCCTATTCCAAATAAAGAGAGCACTCAATGAGTGCTCTCTTTATTTTATATACTTAAATTGTTTCTCGATTAATTACCGCAAGTAATCGTGCATACATCGGTCCACTCGAATTCCAATTAAATTCTGGAATATCTCTACCATTGTTCGCTCTATAAATATCATTCAAAACTTTTTTTTCATCTGGCGCACCTACACGTCTAACCTTTTGCCCGTCAAAATAATAAATTTGTGCCTTATTGTCAACCTTGTAAAAACATTGCATAGTTACCTCTCCTTTTTTTGTTTCATTCATATTCTCTTGTTCATAATTTGGTCGAATAACTCCCCAAACACCGTGCATATTGTGTCTAATTCTCGCTGCTGGACTACCTACAGTTAGACTTGGATTGAGCCAATTTTGGTCAATCGAAACAAAAGTACCATTAGAACTTCCATCTTCAATCGCAATAGCAGTATGCCCATACGTAGCGAACTCTCCTAATCCCCAGATTAAAATATCTCCTGTCTTAATCTGGTCCGCACTTGTTACTCTTACTCTTGAAAAACTATTTGGGAGATTTTGTGAAGTTAATTCAATCGCATTTCCGTATGGATGCCAACCGAAGTAACGTTTCATAATATGAACAGTTAAATCCATACATTGCGAGCCATAAGCTCCATCTTCATCAACTGATTTCCCTACTAGACTTTCTGTATAGCTTACAACTTCTAATACCCTAACCATGTTCTACCTCCTAACACTATTTATTTCGTAAGATCTTACAACACTAGTATATTAGAACATTTCACTCTAGACCTATCAATTCTCTATCAATAATCTCCCATAGAAAAAAGCCACCACATAAATGCTGGCCATACAAATACAAAATACCAATATTAATGCTACCTTTAAGTTCAGGTAAAGACTTTCATTATACCTAATAACATTGGCAAACCAATACAATATATAACTAAAAACATACATAAACTCTAAAAATAAATAAGTAATAACAACATTAAAAAAACTGTAACCCTTCTAATACAAGGATTACAGCTACATTATTAATTATTATTGAGCTACTGGGTAAACAGACACTTGTTTTTTGTCACGGCCTTTACGTTCGAAACGTACTACACCGTCAACTTTAGCAAATAAAGTGTCGTCTCCGCCAATACCTACGTTTGCTCCTGGGTAAATTTTAGTTCCGCGTTGACGGTATAAAATTGATCCACCAGTAACAGTTTGTCCATCAGCACTTTTAGCACCTAGGCGTTTAGATTCTGAATCACGACCATTGGAAGTCGAACCTCCACCTTTTTTGTGGGCGAATAATTGTAAATTCATGTTTAATAACATCGTCTGCACCTCCTATTTTTCATTTATGGTTTTGACTTGAATAAAGTCAAGATTTTCTCGCTCGACTGCTTGTAGACCTAATAAAAGGTTTTCCAAGAGAATTTGGGCGATGTTGGTTTGTTCCTGATTGGCCTTTGAAATCACTTCAACATAAAGGTAACCACCTTCATCTTCGTTGGTTTCAACAATCGGTTCAAAGCCAGCTAGCGCATCGATCCCATTGACAGTACTGATCGTTAAAGCAGACACAGCTGCACAAACGATATCACTCCCATATGGACCTGATTCTGCATGCCCTGAGACTTCAAAAGAAACAATTTGACCTGAGTCATTTCGTTTAAAAGAACTTTTAATCATTGATAGGCCTTCTTTCCTATGCAACTTAAAAGAATTATGCGTTGATTGCGTTGATTACAACTTTTGTATATGGTTGACGGTGACCTTGTTTGCGGTGAGTGTGTTTTTTAGGTTTGTATTTGAAAGTCACGACTTTCTTTTGTTTGCCGTGTTTTTCTACAGTTCCTTCGACAGTTGCACCTGCGACAGTTGGAGCTCCTACTTTCGTAGATTCGCCACCCACTAAGATAACTTCGTCAAAAACAACTTTTTCGCCAGCTTCTACGTCTAATTTTTCAACGTAAATTGCTTGACCTACCTCAACTTTTACTTGTTTACCACCAGTTTTGATAATTGCGTACATGCTATACAGCACCTCCTTCTTCTAAACTTAGACTCGCCATCCCAAGTGACAACATAACTGTTCTACTTAAAAACTTGTTCTGTGCGGTTGTAGCTGTGGAGTCCACAATTACAACATTAATACTATATCAAATTAAGGACTGAGAGTCAATAAAAACTTAATGCTTTAGTCCTATAAATCACTTTTCAAAAAAATTAGTTGTTATTTCAAATTTATGATTGACTTTATTTTATATGTTCATTATAATAAACTCTGTTGCGTTAACATATTGCGCCAATAGCTCAGCTGGATAGAGCACTCGCCTTCTAAGCGAGCGGTCGGGAGTTCGAATCTCTCTTGGCGTATTATTTTAAACGTTTATATGAAAAACACCAACCATTTATTGGCTGGTGTTTTTTTATTGTTCTTATGATAGTTCTACTTTTCCCGTGTACAGTTGATGATAAATTCCTTTTTCTTCTAGTAAATCTTCATGACTGCCTCGTTCGATGATACGACCATGATCCATCACCATGATGGCATCCGAATTTTGGATTGTTGATAGACGATGAGCGATAACGAATACAGTTCTGCCCTTCATCAAACGATCCATCCCCGCTTGTACATGTTTTTCGGTTCTGGTATCAATACTAGAGGTTGCTTCATCTAAAATCATCACTGGTGGATTAGCAATGGCTGCTCGTGCGATTGCTAATAATTGACGCTGTCCTTGTGACAAGCCTTCTCCGTCACCTGTGATCACAGTATCGTACTTCTCAGGTAGATTATTGATAAAATCTTCTGCATTGGCAAGTTTGGCTGCATGGATCACCTCTTCATCAGATGCATTCAATTGACCATACCGAATATTTTCGCGAATCGTTCCAGTAAATAGATGGGTGTCCTGTAAAACAATTCCTAAAGATCGTCTTAAAGAACTCTTTTTGATTTTTTTTACGTTGATCCCATCATAGCGAATTTTACCTTCTTGAATATCATAAAAACGATTGATCAAATTCGTGATCGTGGTTTTACCAGCTCCGGTGGCGCCGACAAAGGCAACTTTTTGACCTGGTTCTGCGTACAGATTGATGTCTTTTAATACTCGATGTTGACTATTGTAGCCAAAGGACACATCTTCAAAACGAACATCTCCAGTTAATTCCGTATAGGTTACCGTGCCATCGTGATGCGGATGCCTCCATGCCCAAATACCAGTTCTTGTGTCGCTTTCAAAAAATTTATCTCCATCACGATTCACATTAACTAACGTCACATACCCGTCATCTACTTCTGATTTTTCATCAATCAATGTAAAAATCCGATCTGCTCCAGCTAAAGCCATAATGACAAAATTGATTTGTTGGGACACTTGACTGATCGGCATATTCAATGAACGACTCAATTGTAGAAATGAGGCAATCATCCCAATCGTCAAACCAGAAACACCATATACCGAAAAGATTCCTCCAACGACTGCCAAAAGGACATATTGAATATTTAATAAATTCATCATGATCGGCATTAGGCTATTGGCATACTTATTGGCTTGTGTAGCACTTTGACGTAGTTCTTCATTGATTTCTTTAAATTGCTTGATTGTTTGAGGCTCATGATTAAAAATTTTCACGACTTTTTGCCCATGCATGATTTCCTCGATATAACCATTCACACTACCTAAATCCCGTTGCTGTTTGCCAAAATAACCACTGCTGCGCCCAGCTATCATTCGAATGGTCACAATCATTATAGAAACAGAGACGAGCACCACTAAAGTCAATGGCACACTGATGGTAAACATTGCAATAAACACACTGATAAAACTAACCACCGCTGCAATCAGATTAGGAATACTTTGAGAAATCATCTGCCGCAAAGTATCCGTATCATTTGTAAAATGACTCATGATATCCCCATCAGAATTCGAATCAAAATAGCGAATCGGTAATGTCTCAAGATGGGTAAACATTTCATCTCGAATCGTTTTTTGTGTGCCTTCGCTGATACGTACCATAATGAGATTAAACCCTAAATTTGAAATGATCCCAACACCATAAATTAGTGCCATCGTCGTAATTGCCTTCAATAATCCAGAAAAATTAGGATTACTTTGTCCAAGTAATGGTGTGATATAGTCATCAATCACAACTTGTAAAAATAACGAGCCTCGAACATTGGCGAAGGTACTCAGCAAAATGAGAATCATTACTAATACGAGACGAAACTTATATTTTTTAACCATATATGAAAACAGTCGCTTTAGCGTTCTCAAAGGATCTTGACTTTTGCGAATCCCTTTTGTTTGTTCATCACGCATTCTCTTCACCAAATCCTTTCTCCTGAGACTCATAGACTTCTTGATATATTTGATTAGTAGCAAGTAATTCGTCATGGGTTCCGATGGCATTGATCAAGCCTTTATCCATCACAATAATACGATCAGAATCTTGAACAGAAGAAACACGTTGTCCGATGATAAAGGTTGTCGTTCCAGGAATTTCTTGTCGCATTCCTTCCCGAATCAAACGATCTGTTTTTGTATCTACGGCACTTGTCGAATCATCTAAAATCAAAATTTTTGGTTTCTTCAACAACGCACGGGCAATACATAGACGTTGTTTTTGCCCACCAGATACATTATTCCCACCTTGGGAAAGCATCGTATCATATTTATCAGGAAATTCTTCAATAAAACTATCCGCTTGTGCAATCTTACAAACTCTGATCAAGTCTTCATCTGTCGCATCTTCATTTCCCCAACGTAGGTTTTCCTTGATTGTTCCTGTAAACAATACATTGTTTTGTAAAACCATACTGACTTGATCCCGCAAAGATTTCAAATCATACTCTAGCACATCATGTCCGCCAACTTCGACCGATCCTTGCGTCACATCATATAATCTTGGGATTAACTGGACTAATGTTGATTTAGAACTCCCTGTTCCACCAACGATCCCGATCACTTCACCTGATTTGATTTCCATATTTGCATGCATCAATGCTAATTTGTCAAGATCATTCGCATAGCTAAAACAAACATCATTAAAGCGAACAGAGCCGTCTGGGATTTCATAAAGTGGATCTGCATTGTTTTTTAAATCACTTTCTTCTGATAAAACCTCAGTGATTCGCTCAGCAGAAGTCCGTGCAATCAGTACGATGACAAAAACCATTGATAACATATTTAAACTCATTAAAATCTGCATTGTATAGGTAAACATACTGACCAGTTCCCCAGTAGTCAACGTGCTCCCTACTACAAATTTTGCCCCTAACCATGAAATCAACAACATACATGTGTAGACTGCAAACTGTAAAATCGGATTATTGAAGGCAACAATGCTTTGTGCTTTCGAGAATGTTTTGTAAATATCTTTAGAAACCGTTTTGAATTTCTCATCTTCATGCTTTTCTCTTACATAAGATTTAACAACACGAATTCCTTGTAAGTTCTCTTGAACAACGTTATTTAATTTGTCATAAATACGAAAAACTTTATTAAAATTTGGGTGAGCAAAATAAATAACTGCCGCTAAACCAATCATCAAAAATGGCACGACGCCTAAATAAATCAAGGACAGATCCTTATTGATACTATAAGCCATGGCTAATGAAAAAATCATGATCAATGGACTCCGGACTAAAAGCCGAATAATCATTTGATACGCATTTTGAACGTTGGTCACATCTGTTGTCATCCGTGTGATCAGGCTAGAGGTTGAAAAACGATCAATATTTGAAAAAGAAAACCCTTGGATGCGAACAAATAATTGGTCTCGCAAATTTTTCGCAAAGCCAGCTGATGCAACTGCGGCATATCGACCGGACATCGCACCAAAAAATAACGCAATGATGGCACAAACAAATAAAATCGCGCCATACATCAAAATGGCTTTGGTATCGCCTTTTTCGATGCCGTTATCGATCATCATTGCCATAACCAATGGGATAATGATATCTAAAATTACTTCTCCAGTTACATAAAGCGGCGTAATGATACTTTCTTTTTTATAGACACCGATATTGGCGATCAGTTTTTTTATCATGTAATCCGTTCACCTTCCTTATTTATTTTTTTGCTGTTTTCTGATAATTTTTCCAATAATTTGAAAAAGATTGCTAGTTCTTCTTCTGGAATTCCCTGCATGAGCAACTCATCAAATTTATGTAGCTTCACGATATTTTCTTTGACTTTATGTTCGCCTAATCCCGTTAGAATAATCGTTTTGTAGCGGTTGTCTTCTTTACAACTGCTTCGCTCGATAAATAAGCGTTTCTCCATTGTTTGTAGAACGCCTGTTGCAGTGGAACGTCGAATGTCAAATTCTTGTTCGATGTCTTTTTGATAGACTGGGATTTGTTGACTATTACGGCGGTGAATGAAGTTTAGAATGCGCATTTGGATACTTGAAGAGGCTTCGCCGTCTTCTTCTTTTAGAATTTCTGCTGACTTTCGATTGAGTTCGTTGGCTAAAATTCTGATTTTTAGACCGATTTTTTTGTTCATTATTTTCCTCCTCGCTACATAGTTCGGTTCCTAACTATATTACGATAAGAGTTACATATCGGTCAAGTTAAATTCGAAACATCAAATGTAATTCTCAAAGCTATTGGTTAAAATACACTTATATCATTCAAATTAAAATAACATTAACTGGTATGAGTTCGGTTCACTTCCGAAATCATACCAGTTAATTAGTCTATAATTCATATACCTTTTTTTGCGAAACACTTCATTTTTTTCTTAATAACTATCACCATAAAGTATAGATTTACTATTCTAATTTATACGTTTCCATATATAAACTGTCATATATGGTTGTAAATTACTAATTGGTCTACTTGACTCGTCTCCGGCATCATATGGATCAGTTGCTATAAATTTTCCTTTTTCGACATTTCCACTTTGCCAAGGAGAATAAGAGATATTTCCACCTTTCCATGAAGTCCATTTAATTACTCTATTCGGTATATTCCATATAGCTAGCTGATGCGTTTTTTCTCCACCAATTTTTCCACTTGTAAAATCTGTATCTGCCTCGTCTACACCGATAAGTACCCTACCTTTAATTCTTTCCCAGGAACCTCCCATGATAGTACTTGGATTACTTGCATCTGTACTTTGAAAAATGCTACCAATTGGATAAAAAATATCTAGCAAATTTTTTCCATTAACCTGAATACTATTTTTAAAGTTTTTAACTCCAGTGATTTCCTCATCACCAGTCTTTTTAACAACTGTTTCATCAAAATTATCAATCGCACTTACATGAGTCTTCGGATAAAGTAAATTCCCTTTTTCTTCTAATTGTACAATATCTGCCATTAGACTGATCCCACCTTACTAAACGTTATTGTTGGTAATGTATCTAATTTTTTCTTGTCGGCTGCACTCATCAATCCACTTGCAATTTGAGTTGCCACAGCTGTTGTTGTAGCATTTGTCCCAGCTGGTCCTGTAGCTCCAGTTGCACCTTGTGGACCTGTGTCTCCTTTTTCACCTTTGATTGTTGTCATTCCTTCAACCGCACTGACATGGGTTTTAGGATAAACAACGAATCCATCACTTTTTAATTCAACGATATCCGTCATACTGTTCCCACCTTCTCTATTGTTATTCCTGTTCCCTCAACACCTAAATCTTTAGCTGTTAAGGTGATGTCGCCTGTTTTTCCATTGATCGATCTAACACCAATTCCTGCTGTTGCAATTTGATCTAAACCAAGAACTGCACTAACATGGGTTTCAGGAAAAACTTGACGTTGTACACCTGATTCCTCGGTTTCCATAACTTTTTTGATTTCTACTTCATGTGCCATTAGACTGAGCCTACCTTTCTTAGGAAGAAAGTATGTTGTTTTTCACTGTCGATTTCAGCTATCACTAAGGCTGAAGCTTCTTTTTTATGAGTAACGCTTCCTACTTTCGTCACCTTATGATTCAAGCTAAATTTATCATCTCGAATCGTTCTAAGAATTCCGGTTTCACCACTTTTTAAAGTAAAATGTGCTCGTTTTAATTCTTCGATCAAATGCAAAAGATTTCCCGCTGCATTTTCATCTAAAATTCCTTTGATCGTAGCAAACCATTGGTCAAATTCTGTTCTTTGACCTTGTGACCATTGATCATAGCGCTGCTGGTTTGTTGTGATCCACTCTTGGAATTCAGCAATAATCCGCTGTAGTTCTTCTTGTGCTACCACATACCAGTCATCATAGACCTCCTGACATGTTTTCACCCATTCAGTAAAATAACGTAAAATTTCTTCAAATGTCCAAATGTAGTTACTATCTTTGACCCCATCATCATAAATGCTTTTTTTGACTTGATACGTAAAATCACTGGTAGAAAATTGTTGGTGCCAGCTTAAGTCTTTTTGCAGTTCTCTAAAGCTAAAGTAAGCCGTATTTTCTCCAATATTTTGCATATCGTAATTGGTTAAGGTGTATTCTAATGTTCCTTTTTTTGCGTCGATGATTTTAGTGACTTTTTGTTCCGATAAACCGAGACCTGCATGATGTCCTTGTTTGACGCAGAAAAAAGGGGTTAAATTTGAAATGTCTTTTGGTTTTCCATGTTCTGTTATAGTTACAGCTAAGACTTGGCTTCCTTCGTCAAATTGACGAATCATGATCGAAGGAATATTATCGTTTGGTTGTGTTGTTGATAAAAAAATTGGATAGACGATTGACATTTACTCACTCCTTTCTAAAAAATTGTTTATTTGGGTGGGATGACAATTGAGCTGATCTCACTTGCTCCGACCCATGATCGCTCATATTTGCCGACTACTTGTCCTAATCCGATATTTTGTTCATAGGTTTGGAAGCCTCCATTGGTTAAACCACGGATGACACCTGTGTGACCATACGTGCTGTCGACAGTAAAGCCGCCAATATTGCCGCCACGTTTCCAGTTGATGATCGCCCCAACGACTAACTGTTGATAAGACGGGTTATAAATAACTTTCCAACCAACTGCGGCCCAATTATATCCACTACCAATTTCAGCCGCTGCTTCAGTATTTCCGATCACATGGCTTAAGGGATAGCCTGTATTAGCGCCTAAACCACAGCCTCCTAGAAATCCAGAATACTCTGCTGAGACAGCATAACATTGTCCATTACCTAAAGGCTGTTTGTACAATGTATCTAAATGAGCCAAGCCTGCTGCTCCAGTAGCAGCTCCAGGTTTTAAATTTCTTAATTTGTCATACCAATACTGAGCTTGCTGAGCTCTGGCTGGTTGATTTGGATATTTAGGATGCTCATAAAATGCAATAAAATATTCCGCTGCCAGTCTAACATCTGATAATTTGGTAAAGTCCCTAAATGATATAGTTGATAAGTCTGGGCGTTCATAATTGGGAAACCACTGTTGGTTGTTTTCCATTTCCCATTGAATTCGTTGGCATTGAGTATCAAGCGTTCGATAGTCTAATCCATGTTCATTACACCAATTAACCAACTTAGTTTTAGGTGTCCATTGGGTTAACCCATAGCCACCTCCACCACTTAACTCGTCAATATCGGGCATAATCCCAGATTCTGATTGAATATTCCCGAGCATTCCAGCGATAGATTGTTCCGTCCAGCCTTTATTTTTAAAGAATTGCCAAATTCCCCAAGCATTTTTTTCTTGATTTGTTGTCAGCTCTGGTGGGATGCCACCGTCTCCACCAGACCCGCCGCTGCCGTTTCCTGTAATTTCTTTTCCATTAAGAAATAGTTTACCGTTTATATTTAATTCACCTTTGAGAGCAACTTTTCCAAAAATCTCTAGCTTAGGATTATCTGCTGTGCTGTCGGGTGGAATACTAATCACATTGGCATGATTTTTAGCATCGGTTGATTGTGTCGCTATATTGATCGAATAGCCTGATTTTTGGATAATGGTATAACCATCTAATTTGCCTTCTGTAAATGCTGGAGCAATTGCTCCGAGCTCTTTTCCTGTTTTTGAATTAAGAAAGCGAATTTTACCATCAAGAATATGCACTTTAAATCCATTACTATCTGATTCAAATTGGGAGCCGTAAATATTTACGCCTTTAATATCAATGGCTCTCAAAGTACCCGTGTTAATATAATCAGCATTAAATTTCCCATCGATTGTCCAAGCAGTTTGAGGTTTATTGGTAAATTTGTCTTTAACAAAACCTATGCCGTCAGAATTCATTATCAAAAAATGTTTACTATTTTCTAGCGAATTGCCATTCATAAAAACTTGCTGATATGGTTCACGACTTTGGGATTTACCTGTTTCAATCCCATTCATCAATTTTATCGAGCCGCCTTTAGCTCCACGAATAATATCATCTTGCCATTTCGAAATTTCTTCTGAGTCATAAAAAGTCATCTTCTTCTCTTCTAAAGAATCAACATTCCCCTTTAAATCAGATGTGGCTTTTGAAATACTTTTCGTGATGTTATCCCCTAAGCCTGCTTCGACTTTGCCAGTTAAACGATCGATCTTCACTTTAAAAATCCGTGTTTGATAATGATAATTCCGATCGTGTCGATGAATCGTTACGGTATTGCCAATTGTATCGCCGCCTAAAATCTCAGTTTTAAACTGGACAAGTGGTCGAGAATACTCCACCAGAGACTGATAGGTTTGCTGTAGTAATTTTTCTGGACTTTCTTCATCGTCAAACGTGATGACTTTTTCTCGTCTGCGCATGCCGCCATTTTTTAAGGGAATACCATATAGTTTGGTCATTTCAGGAAATTCTAACCAGTTTTGGCCCTTGGGTTTATTCAAAGGATTGCCATTGCTTTTTTTCCACTCTACATTCGTGAATTCGATCCGTTTGCCCTTGCCATCTCCCACATCTTCACCACGTCCGCGGCCAATCAAGCTTGTATATACTTGATTACGGTCTTGTTCTTTCACAATGCTTAATGCCTTGTCACCGTAAGTAAAACGTTGTTTGCTTTTTACACCGATTTCACGATAAACTTCTATCCATTTATCTGTAATCCCAATGCCATCTATCTTATATTTAAAAAGAATTTCACAGCCTTGTGTTTGAATATTTTTTAATGCATCCCGTACAGATAGGAAACTGAAATCGTCTGTTATTGCAGGTAAATTTGCGTCTAATTTGTCTACGCGCCATTCTGTTTCTACTAATAATTTTTGAATTGTACTCTTGACTGATTCATTTGTTACTTGAATATTTTTAACAACATATGAATCAAGCTCGTCAGGTGCAAAGCTAATTCCCACAAAGGATAACAAATTTTCCTCTTCACTATCTAAAATAATTCTGTATAAACTATAGGAAGATGCTTCTTCTTTCACAGCCATATAAGCTGCTTGTTTTAATTCGTCATCATATAGAGTAGATACATTTAGAGTATCATTCATCAATTCCTCTTTGTTTGCGGTAATTTCCTTTTCCTGGATGACTTCTATCAACTCATTTTCTTTCACGATTCGTAACAAGTGCTGGCGCTCATCAAAGAAATAAACACTTTTATTCATAACTGAACCTCCCTATAGGAAATAGTCATTTTACCATTGTTGCACTGAACAGTTTGACCTTCTTTAATACTAAAATTCTCAAAATCACTTTCTAAATCTAGTAAAAAGGTTTGATCTAGTTCATTGACAAAGACTTTTCCCTTTAAGAAATCAAAAACAACTTGGTCGCCCGCACTTAAATTATAGCTTGTGATTTTGATTGTTTTTGCTCCATTTGTAATCACTAAAGAACCAAACGCTGCAATAGTCACAGCAATTTTTTCTGGTGCTGTATGATAGGGTAAATAGGTCGTAATCGCTCCGTCTGTTTTTAACAGAACGGAATATTTTTTTGGATCTGTACAAAGAATTTCAAAACTTGCAATAATATTATTTGTATCTCCCCGAACATCATCTGTCGTCCTATATTGTCCATGATAATGGTAGTCCAATTCGTCTTTGAAGCGAATCTCAACATCTGACTCTTTATAAAGTAAATGCATCAATTGCCGGTATTTCTTCTGTATATCTTTCGCATCATTTCCGATCAATTGATAGCTTACTTTGATTGTTCGAGCTGGTAATTTTTGATTCAGTTTGATGCTCCCTACTTGTGTTTCTTGTGTTTCAATATCCAGTGATAGCATTTCTCTACCTGTTACAGCTAACGTACGGTAGCCGTCGATCATTTTTTCTAGATACACACCGTCATACATCATGGCTGAAGAAGGAAGGATCAAATCATCTTTATGGACTTTTTTCGTTGTGTCTTCAAAATAATACATGTTTTCCCTCCTTCTAAAATGCTAAGTTAATAGCAGAATCTTGTCCCATTGCTTCTGAAATATCTGAAACAAAGGCTTTGAATTGTTGATTGCCGAGTTTGATGTTGAATGTTGCTGGTTGTTTGGTTTGAACTTGCATTTGTTTACTGCTGGATTGGACGGACACATCTTGTACTGTTGCCAAATGCTGATCTAAACTGTCTAGGCTTGGTAGCATGATTTGTGAAGCTAGTTTGTCCATTGGTTGATCTACTACATGAGCATTTCTTTCGATCCCAATGGCAAGACCTGCTGGCAGCATTGCGCCGATTTCATCTCGCATCCAGCGAGATGGCGAATGGATTTTGAACAGACCTTTGAAGGTATCTCCAATGCTTTTTCCAATGTCCATAACGGCATCTAACGCTGCTTTAGCCATACCACTGATCCCATCAATCAGGCCTTGGATTAAGTTTGTGCCGGCTTCTTTTAAATCTGGAACCGCTTTGATCACTGTTTCAAGAAGTTTCAACACAATTTTAGCACCAGCTGCAATGATTTTCGGGATACTTTCTCCGATGCCTTTTACTAGAGCTAAAATAAGTTCAACTGCGGCAGCTAAGATTTGTGGCAAATTCGCTAACAATCCTTCGCACAGTTTTCCAACAATTTCTACTGCTGCATCTAATAGTTTCGGTAAATTTTCAGATAGGGTTCTAACTAAGGTCGTAATAGCTTGCAATGCCACTGGAACTAATGCAGGTAAAACAGAGGCTACCCCTTCAGCTAGCTTGGTTAAAATTTCGATCCCTTTGTCAATGATCAACGGTAAATTATTCGTGATATTTGCAGTGAAGGCCTCAATTATATTGGTTACTGTATCAATGATTTGGTCCTTATTCGCCAGTATTCCGTCAACTAACGCAATCAATAAATCTAAACCTGTCATCAACAACTGTGGTGCTGCTGATAGTAAACTTGTGGCTAAAGATTCGATCAACATTAAAGCTGCTGGAATCAAGGTTGGTAAGCTTTCAATCACACCTTGAACGAGTGCGTTAATCAGATCGACTGCACTTTGCATGATTACAGGAAGATTGACAGCGATCGCTTCTGCAAGACCTGCAATCAATTGTGTTCCTGAAGCCATTAAATCGGGTAATTTGGAAATGATTCCACTGATAAAACCTTGGATCACTTCGGGGCCTTTTTCAATTGCGGTAGTAATCATTCCTCCCAGCTGATCTCCGAATTGGCTGTTCACTAATCCTAGACCGACAAGAGCAACACCCAAAATCGCTGCTGGCCCCAATGCTTGTAAAGCAACCCCGAAAACAGATGTTAATCCTTGAATCATTGTCGTCATAGCGGTTGTCCCTACTCCGGCAGATTTTTGGATTCCTTGACCGATGCCGCCAAAGGCTTTTGTGACCAAGGGAACTTCTCCAGCAATTTTTTTAGAACCTAATGAAATCGATTCAAAAAAACCTGCTACATTCAATGCACCTGAACCCATTTTATCCATTGCTTTTCCTACGCCTACTTCTAAAGACAGCATGCCATATGCCATCTGTGGCGCTAAGCTTGTCACTGTTTTGGCTAGATTTTGTGTAAAGCCAGTTACTTTAGAATCTAATGAGATAAACGGGTCTAACATTTTTGTAGGTAATTCTTTAAAGGGTGATTGCATCTTACTAAAACTAGTTGAAACAATCCCACTTAGTCCCTGTGATTTTTTACCTAGTGCATTGAACGCCTCTGCAGCTTTTCCTAGTTGACTTGTTGCCTGTGAACCAAAGCTTGTAAACATTGATTCAACAGAGGGTAAACCAAATTTCTCTAAAGCACTATCTAATTCTTCTAGGGAGCCTTTTATTTCATTAAAAGTATCCTTTGCTGTGCCCGGGTTTGAAAAAGAAGAAAATAATTGATTGATTTGTGTTTCTAATTGAGCAGTGCTTTCAGTTATTTGAGTTAATGCTCCGTTTAAGCCTCCATCTACAGCAGATAAGATGGCCTTTACATTAATTTTATAGTCCATTTTTCCCCTCCTTTCCTATGAATTAAAATTCGCGATCCAATTTTGAAGTTTTTCTTTATCTGGAGACGTTCTTTGTTGTCTGCCTAGTAGTTTCTTTTCTGCTTTGCGATAATCGAAAAATTTATCAAAGGTCCTAAAAATTGGTTTGCCTTTTCGCGTTTGTCCAGCCATCACTGTAGCCCATGCTTGCATATGGATCTCATATTGCCGATCCAGTTGCTTCAATTGATATGCTCTCATTCGCAACTCATAATCAGGAATCGTCAAGCGGTCGATTTCAGTAAAATCTTCGATTTTCAAAAAACGTAAACAGTTTAAACGAACCTGCTCATAGACTTCATCAAATTCGATCGATTTTACGCTTGTGTTTCTTCCAACATCTTGCTGGTCATCATCCCGGTATATTCCGACTTTTTTAGCTCATCGATCACTTCTTCAAACAGATTCTTCGTACCGTTTTGTTCAACGTACTCTTCTAAACATTTGACTGTCATTCGCGGTTTCTCGGTCATATTTGCAATCAACAATACTTCAAAAAGAGTATCTACATCTGATAAAAGCAAATTTGAAACGATGGCGCCAACGCCTAATTTCAACTGCATTCCACCACGTTCTACTGAATAACGCTTATTGATTTCTTTTAAAAATCCGTACCCAAATTTACAGCTGACTATTTTTTCGTTCATAGTAAGTTCCATATTTATTCCTCCTGATTTCCAAAGAGGTTAGTCAGACTAACCTCTTAAAATGTGTACTTGCGTATCAATCATTACGGCGTTGTTTCCACTTTAACAGTGTCTTTGAATTCATAGTCGCCACCTTCAGAAGTATCAAGCTCCAATGCTGCAAAACCATTCTTACCTGCGCCTTCGATTGCCCATTCCAAAGAGTATTCCACTTTATTTTCAGCTGAATCTGTTTCTTCAAACGAAGTAAAATAGCCTTCAAAATATTTCGCTTTGAATTTCCCTTCGTTGTTGCCAGTGCCAATCTCCTTGGTGTTGATACGCCAAATTTGAACACGTTTATTTTCATCCATTGCTGTTTCTAATTTATCGATTTGTGTTGAACCGATTTTATATAGTGTTGTTGCCGTTACGGTTGTTTCGGTTGCTCCTGGTGTCACTACGCTACCATCTTTCGTAACAGTTGATTCACTTTCTTTTGATTTTGAATAGCCATTTTCTGTGCTGTATGCTAAGCCCCAGGCACGTTCATTTCCTTCGTCTTCGGCTAAACGAAAACGCCAAACTACATCTACTCCGCTTAATGCTGTCATCTGTTTATTTCCTCCTTAGTGTGTTGTTGCTGCTTCAATTTTTTTAATTGAGATGCAAGCTGATTTTTTCGTCGTTGTTCTGCTTTCACCCTTTTTTGCAGCTTTCCGATCACTTTCAATTGTTTTTTGATTACCTGATTCTGCTGCTCAAAAGTAAAATATTGATTTTCTGACACAAAACGATCATTTGATTTCAACTTGACATCTCCTCTCATTTAAAGTCACGGGCGACTTAAGTATCAAATCGTTACAGCCGTTCGTACTTGATGAACCTAGTATACAAAGATATAACGATGCGAAACTCCCAGGGTTCTGTTAAAATCATCCCAAGATTCTGTTACTTTCCTTTCACAGTTTGGCTTTTTACAACGTGTTTTTTACAGACTTAACCTATTACTATGGTAAAATAGAGAAACGTTCTTTCTGATAGATAGCTGAAGCATTTGTATGAATGATATGTGAAAAAGTGCCTTAAAAAAACAGAACTTTAATGATCAAAACGAAGCATCAACGGAGCACATGGTCCTTTGTCTATCTTGAGTGAACGTCTAAATTAAAGGAGAAAAGCGATGGTAAAAAAATAAGCGAAAATGAACAACTCTATTTAAGAGAATTCACACCCGCTGATTTTGATGATTTATGTTTGATTTTACAAGATAAAGAAACGATGTACACCTATGAATCAGCATTTTCAGAAGAAAAAGTCAACGCATGGCTGAACTGGAATTTAACAAGCTATCAAGAAAACGGCTTTGGTCTGTGGGCGATCATCGATCAAAAAAAGCAACACTTTATTGGTCAATGTGGGATTGTCTATTCTGATGTTGAAGCTGAATCATTATTAGAAATTGGCTACTTAGTCAATAAACGCTATTGGAATCAGGGATATGCAACGTCTGCTAGCCAATTGTGTATAAGCTATGCGAAAAATGAATTAAAAGCGGAAAAAATCTGTTCCATCATTCGAGATACGAACCTTTCTTCTCGCATGGTTGCTGAGAAAAATGGTATGACCATCGTCAAAGAATTTGATAAAGACTATTCTGGTCTGCCCGTTCGTCATTTTGTATATAGTATTGATTTAACTAATTAATCATGGAGGGATCACATGCCTTATCTAAGTGTTTCTGGCGCAACTATTTATTTTGACTCTAAAGGATCAGGACCACATCTGTTGCGGATTCATGCTGGAATTGCGGATTCACGAATGTGGGATTATGAATTTCATTCATTATCTCAGCAGTTTCAAGTCACTCGATTTGATTTACCTGGCTTTGGTCAGAGTTCATTTACAGGAGGCGCTTTT
>Ga0308165_1002144_pt1 | contig 24717 bp, 22 predicted proteins | sample PhyWR2_FD_201032 | JGI IMG/M metagenome (GOLD analysis project Ga0308165, IMG submission 201032) | Phyllosphere microbial communities from UC Gill Tract Community Farm, Albany, California, United States - DLSLW.R2 | ecosystem: Host-associated > Plants > Phyllosphere > Unclassified | place: USA... | reverse complement strand
CAGGCGGGCGACCTCCCAGGTCTTTCGCTGTGCCACCTTCTTGCTTGTCCTTTTGCATCATCACGCTCCTGTCCGATTGACTTTGGCAGATGCAATCTTAGAGCAGTTGATTTCGTCTACACCCTCTTACTGTGCCTTTCAAAACCTAGAAATTCGTCTGGTCGCCCATAACTCGGGGGCATGAAAAGAACACTGGTGACTGATGAACTTTGGTCCATCGTCCAGCCGTTACTGCCGGCCGAGCCGCCCAAGCCGAAGGGCGGGCGGCCTCGTGTATCGGACCGGGCCGCGCTCACTGGCATCCTGTTCGTGCTGCGCTTCTAGGCCGTGTTCGGAAAGTCAGTGAAGCCACTTCATGATGCCGGCGATGTGCACAAAGCCCAGAAACCGGACATCGAGCTTGTCAAATCGGGTCGCTACACGGCGAAAGACCTTCATGCGCTGGAAGAGGTTTTCAACAAGGTGGCGCGCCTTGTAGCGGCTGCGGTCCAGAGCGCGCTGCTTTTTGCGGTTGACTTTGCAAGGGATGATGACCTGCATGCCTTGCGCCTGGGCGCTTTGGACAATCTTGTCCGAGTCGTAGGCCTTGTCAGCCACAAGGGCCTTCGCCGCCAGCCCATCGAGCAACTCGGGCACTGCTTTGGAGTCGTGCTGCTGTCCCGGCGTCAGCACAAAGCGCAGCGGGTTGCCCAGCGCGTCGCACACGGTGTGGATTTTGGTGTTGCGCCCGCCGCGCGTGATGCCGATGGCCTGCGGGCCATGAGTTTTGCGAGCGCCTGCCGAGGCTTGATGCGCCCGGCAGCACGTCGAGTCCACCATCACCTCCTTCAGCTCGGGCTGCTGCACGCCCTGGAAAAGGCGTTCGAAGTGCCCCTTGTCGCACCAGTAGGCGTAGCGCTGGTAAACCACATTCCACTTGCCCAGCCGCTCGGGCAGGTCACGCCAGGCGGCGCCCGTGCGGGCCATCCACAGCAGGGCATTGAAAAATGTCCTCTGCGCCCCGCCGGGGCGGCCCTTGCAAGGCGGTAGCCGCAGAATAATTCGCTCCCACTGCGCATCGGTCAAGCTATGCCGTTCTTGAGTCATTCTGCTGGCCAAAACGGGAAATTACATCACTGCCCCGGCGCTCAAAAAGTGTGCAGAGGACATGCGGAGTTTTCCCTGAGGTTGCACAACATCAACACATCAAACTTTCCGAACATGGCCTAGCATTCCCTGGGAGATGCTGCCCCAAGAAATGGGCTGCGGCTCGGGCGTGACGTGCTGGCGGCGCTTGCGCGATTGGCAAGAAGCCGGGGTGTGGAGCCGCCTGCACCAGGAGCTGCTGCAGCGCCTGCACTGGGCAGGACGAATTGACTGGAGCCGGGCCTGTATGGACAGCGCGTCCATCCCGGCAAAAAGGGAGGCGCGGCCACAGGCCCGAATCCGACGGACCGAGGCAAGGCGGGCACAAAGCGCCACGTGCTGACTGACCGACGCGGCTTGCCCCTGGCCTTTGTGCTGACGAGCGCCAATGTGCATGACAGCGTGCCCCTGGCTGAACTGCTCGATGGGGTAGCGCCCATCAAAGGCAGGCGCGGCAGGCCGCGCCAGAGGCCAGGCAAACTGCACGCCGACAAGGCGTATGACGCCAAGCGCTGCCGCCGCGCTTGCCGCCAGCGCGGTATTGAGCCGCGCATTGCCCGCCGAGGCATCGAGAGCAGCGAACGGCTGGGCCGTTACCGCTGGGTCGTCAAGCGCACCTTGGCATGGTTTGCCCGCATGCGCCGCCTGTCCGTCCGGTACGAACGCAGGCCAGGCATCCCTCACGCCTTCACTTGCCTGGCGTGCTCGCTCATCTGCTTCAAGGCGCTTCAGGGAAGGTTTTGAAAGGCACAGTAAATACGCGCATTCTTGCTTGGTAGCATCGAAGCCCGCCTTGATGGCCCAGCGCCGACCAGCCACCTGCGCCAAGGTTTTGAGCGAACTTGTTGGATACGCTGCCTTTCCGCCTATATTTCTGGCTCGTGAATAAATATGCCGCGGTGGCCGGCTGTGGTGAAATCAGCCGATGAAGAAGCACTCAACACAGCAATGACGAATAAATCTGCATCCCGGGATGACCCGAGCAAGGCCACGCCGTCTCCCCGTCTGCGTGGCGCCGTGCCGCGGTATGTCCTGGTGGCTGACTCGCTGGTGGCTGAGATCGAGCGTGGCACATACGCTGTGGGAGATCTCTTGCCGGGTGAACTGGAGATCGCCGAGCGCTACGGACTGTCGCGACACACTACCCGTGAGGCTTTGCGTCGCCTGGAGCAGTTGGGCCTGATCAGCCGCCGGGCCGGCATCGGCACCATCGTCAAGGCCCGATCAACCGAGTCCCACTACACAGCGGTGATTGCTGATTTGGGCGATCTGATACATCACACTAAAAACACGCGCTTGCAGGTGCTGTCCGAGGAATGGGTCAGGGTTGATGGTGAGCTTGCGCACATACTGCAAGGTGCCCGAGGCCAGCGCTGGTTGAAGTTCAAAACACTTCGTTATCCGTCTGTGGGCAAGGAACCCATCTCTTACACCGAGATTTTGCTCCATCCCATCTATGAAGCCATACGAGACCGTCTCAACGAAGCGGGAGCTACTGTTTATCGATTGATCGAAGAGCTCGATGGAGAGCGGGTCAAGGAGTTAAAGCAAGAGATCAGCTGCATGGCTGCGCAGGCTGACGTCGCTGCACTTCTGGGCATTCGTACAGGGGATCCAGTGCTGAGTGTGCTGCGCTTCTATTACGGCAAGGGCGATGCCTTGTTGTCGGTATCCATCAATATTTATCCGCAAAACCGTTTCAAGGTGACGACGCGCTGGCGTCTGGACAACGACATGACCTGACATGGTGGTGTTGGATACGCTCAGTCAGCGTCAGGGGTTTGCCAAGGGCTTGGCCACGGAGTTCATGACGAGTTGATGGAACCAGCGGTTGCCCGGCTCACTCTCGAATCGCTTGCTCCAGTGTAAGGACACGGTAAAACGCGCCATCGGGAAGTCCAGTTCGATCGCCGCATAGTCGTCGGATGAATACATGGCTGCCATTTCGTAGGGAAGCACGGCCGCCAAGTCGGTGGCGCGGACTATGGCCGGCAGCACGGTGAAATGCTCGACCGTCAGGCGCAGCCGGTCTTCCAGCCGCAGACTTCGCAGGATGCGCGTGGTGTCGGCATGGGTCCGCACTGCCACGAACTCCAGCTTTCCCAGTGCCACGCCCAAGGCATGCGCTTTGGCCCTCTTTTTTTGGGCAAAGACGTGTGAGCGCCGCACGAGCACAACGTAGCGGTCATCAAGCAATGGGAAATTCTGTGTGCCTTTGAGGTGGGGCAGAAAACCAAACGCGAAATTCACCCGCCCAGTGTCCAGGGCATCCGCGAGCAAGGCCTGCTCCACATACTGCGTTTCGATACGTACATGGGGTGCCTGTGTGCGCAACAGAGCCATCAATGCGGGGAGAAAGCGACCCTCCCCGATATCGCTCATGTGCAGGTTGAAAGTGCGATGCGATTGCACGGGGTTGAATCGTTCATCTTCGCTGAATGCCTGCTCGATGGTGGCAAGAGCCGAGCGAATGGCCGGGGCCAGCCGCTGTGCACGCGGCGATGGCCTGACACCCCCAGACGTCCGTTCGAACAAAGCATCGTCGAGCAGCAGGCGCAGCCGGGCGATGCCCTGGCTGGCCGTGGGTTGGGTCAGATTCAAACGCTCGGCAGCCCGGCTCACATTCCCTATTTGGTAGACCGCATCGAACAGGCGAAGCAGGTTGAGATCGATGTTATCAATATGCATTGTATGAATGTATCTTATCTGTCTTATCGAATTGCGCAATGACACTTTGCTGGAAACAATTGACCCTGTTTAGTTCAATTGGAGATTTGTTTTGATATCCACCGCCAGCACGGCCCGTTCGAGCACGCCACCGTCTACCTCACCCCTGACCGTGCGCGAGGCTGTTGTCGACCTGCTACGTCGCTTGGGCATGACGTCCATCTTTGGAAATCCCGGATCCACAGAGCTTCCACTGTTTCGCGATTTCCCCGAAGACTTTCAGTACGTTCTGGGTTTGCAGGAGGCCGTCGTGGTGGGTATGGCTGACGGCTATGCGCAGGCCACGCACAACGCCTCGTTCGTGAATTTGCATTCCGCCGCAGGTGTAGGACACGCGATGGGAAACATCTTCACCGCCTTCAAGAATCGCACACCCATGGTGATCACTGCGGGTCAGCAGGCGCGGTCCCTGCTGCAGTTCGATCCCTTTCTGTTTTCAAACCAAGCCACCGAATTGCCCAAGCCCTACGTGAAGTGGAGCTGCGAACCAGCGCGTGCGCAGGACGTACCACAGGCCATTGCAAGGGCCTACTACATTGCCATGCAGGAGCCACGCGGCCCGGTGTTTGTGTCCGTGCCCGCCGACGATTGGGACCAGCCGGCCGAGGCTGTGCCGGTGCGCCTGGTGAGTACGGAATGCCGCCCCGAGCCGGGCCTGCTGGCGCAGGTGGGAGAGGCGCTCAACAATGCACGTCGGCCCGCTTTCGTGGTGGGCGCTGCGGTGGATCGCGCCCAAGCATGGGACGCCGTTGTGCAACTGGCCGAGGCACACCGTGCCAGCGTATTTGGCGCACCGATGGCGGGGCGCTGCAGCTTCCCTGAAGATCATCCCCAGTTTGCCGGTTTCCTGCCCGCCATGCGGGAAAAAATCACCACAGCGCTGGCCGGACACGATCTCGTTTTTGCCATCGGCGCACCGGCCTTTACCTACCACGTCGAAGGTACAGGCCCCCATGTGCCCGAGGGTGCATCCCTGGTTCAGCTGATCGAGGATCCGGGTATTGCCGCCTGGACGCCGGTGGGCACTTCTGTGGTCGGCAATATCCGGTTGGGGGTTCTTGATCTGCTGGCGCAGGCGCATCCTGTGCCGCGTTCCATGCCTGCGCCGAAGGTACGCCCGCCACGCGTCGAGCAGCCTTCGGCAGGCGTAGGCATGCCGGTGAGCTACCTCATGCAAACCCTGGCCGATCTGCGTGATCCTGCCAGCATCGTGGTGGAAGAGGCTCCCAGTTCACGCTCGGTGATGCAGGCCTATCTGCCCATCCTGCAGTCAGGCACCTACTACACCATGTGCAGCGGCGGCCTGGGTCATAGCCTGCCAGCGGCCGTAGGTATTGCATTGGCGCAGCCCGAAAAAAAGGTCATTGCCGTGATCGGCGACGGCTCCAGCATGTACGCCATTCAAGCACTGTGGAGCGCGGCCCAGCTCCAGCTGCCCATGACGATCGTGATCGTCAAGAACCGGCGCTATGCCGCGCTCCAGGGCTTTGCATCGGTTTTTGGCTACGCACCTGGCGCTAAGGTGGTGGGCACCGAATTGCCCGACATCGACTTCGTCGCCCTGGCCCGCGGACAAGGTTGCCAGGGCCTGAGGGTGCACGATGCCAACGCGCTTAAGGCCACCTTGCGCGAGGCGCTTCGAGCCAAGACGCCCACACTGATTGAGGTTGACGTGGAGTAATTCACATGCATTTCGAGTCCCGTGCCACGGAACCCCTGTTCAGCACGCTCAGCAATGCGGAGACCACAAAAAACAGCCAAAACAGCATTTTGACCCTGACCTTCAATTAATCAATCAACGACTTATTCACCCAACGTTGTAAGAGGAGACAAATATGAATTCAATGAATCGCCGAAAACTGATGGAAGTTAGCGCCATGAGCGCAGGCCTGTCGCTCCTGGGTTCTGGAGCCGCCTGGGCGCAGTCTGCACACCCACTTTCACAAAGCAAGGTGATCACCGGCTTTCCTGCCGGCGACATGATCGACACCATTGCGCGCAGTTTTGCCGAAAAGCTCAAGGGCGCGTTCGCCGAAATCGTCCTCGTGGACAACAAGCCAGGAGCAGGCGGACGTATTGGCGTAGCAGCGATGAAGGGTGTGCCGGCAGATGGAAGCACCCTGTTGTTTACGCCAGCGCCCATGATCGTGCTCTACCCGCACGTGTTCAAGTCGCTGTCTTACGATCCTTTGAAAGATGTCACGCCCGTGGCGCGCACGGCGGTCGCTTCCTATGCCTTGTCCGTGGGGCCAGCGGTGCCGGCATCCGTGACAACACTGGCGCAGTTCCTGGACTGGTGCCGGGCCAATCCCAAGCAGGCCAGTTACGGCACCAGCGGCGTGGGCACCAGCATCCACCTCACCGGCGCCAATCTGGCGCGCCTGTCGGGCGTGCCCTTGACCATGGTTCCCTACAAGGGCGGCTCGCTTGCGGCCAATGACTTGATCGCCGGGCAGGTGCCGGCCGTGATGTCGACGGTACCCTCGGTCATGGAGTTCGTCAAAGCGGGCAAAGCGCGTTTCCTCGCGGTCTCCAGTGCTCAGCGCTGGCCTGGCTTGCCCGATGTGCCGACCTTTGCCGAGTCTGGCTTCCCGCAACTGACGGGTCTTGACTGGTTTGGCGTGTTCCTGCCCGCCAATGCGCCGCGTGATTTGGTGCAACGCCTGCACAACATCGTGGTGCGCGCGGCCCAAGCACCGGACTTGGTAGCCGCGCTGGGGAAAGTGGGCATCCAGATGATGCCGTCGAACAGTGCCGACGAGTTTGCCGAGCAGGTCCGGAGCGAATATGCCAAGTGGCGTGATGTCGTCAAGGCGGTGAACTTCACCCCGCAAGACTAATGCGCAACCTGATGAAACACAAGATGCCCAATTACCCCGTACTCGCGCTGCATATCGGCGCGCAGCGGCGCCAAGCCGCTACAACCATTCCCGTCATCAATCCAGCCGACGAAACGGTACTGGGCGAACTGCCCTGCGCAAGCGATGGCGACATTGACGACGCCATTGCCGCCGCCGAGGCGGGCTTGCAGATGTGGCGCAAAACTCCGGTCGCCACGCGAACCGGCATCATTCTCAAGGCAGTCGCACTCATGCGCGAGCGTCTTGAGCATATTGCGCAGGTCATTGTTCAAGAGCAGGGCAAAACCCTGGCCCAGGCAATTGGAGAGGTGCAGCGGGGCTGTGACATCATCGAGTGGGACGCCAACGAAGGACGCCGCCAGTATGGCCGCATCATCCCCGCAGAAGCGCAGATGCAACACATGGTCTACCGCCAGCCCATTGGTGTGGTGGCGGGTTTTTCTCCCTGGAACTTTCCTTTCTCGTCGCCAGCACGCAAGGTCGGGGCCGCACTGTCGGCGGGTTGTTCGCTGATCCTCAAGCCGGCTGAGGAGACACCCGGTGCGGCAATACTCATGGCCCAGGCCTTCGAGGATGCAGGTCTGCCTGCGGGGGTGCTCAATCTGGTGTTCGGTCAACCCGCTGAAATTTCGGCGCGTCTCATTGCGCATCCATCGGTGCGGCTGGTGGTGTTCACAGGCTCGGTGCCGGTGGGCAAACAGCTGTCTGCGCTGGCGGGCCAGTACATGAAGCCTGTGGTGATGGAACTGGGCGGGCACGGCCCGGTGATCGTGTGCAAAGATGCCGATGTGGCCGAAGTAGCCGCGCAGGCAGTCGGTGCCAAGTCGGTCAACGCGGGTCAAGCCTGCGTGTCACCGACCCGGTTCTTCGTTGAAGCTCCGCTGTTCGATGCCTTCTGCGACGCTTTTGCCCAGCAAGCCCGGCAGCTCGTGCTGGGATCAGGTGATGACCCCCAAGCCACCATGGGTCCACTGGCGAATGGCCGCCGTATCGCCGCCATTAGCGAGTTGGTCGAAGACGCGCGGGAATGTGGTGCACGTGTTCTAAGTGGTGGTGCTCGCCAAGGTGATCGAGGCTTCTTCTATCCTCTGACCGTGTTGGCGGACGTGCCTGAAACCGCCCGGGTACTGTACGAGGAACCATTTGGCCCCATCGCTGTCATCAACCGCGTCAACACACTCGACGAAGCGATCAAACAAGCCAACGCCTTGCCTTTTGGCCTGGCGGCGTACGCCTTCACCGACTCTGCGGCCACGATCAATCGCCTGACGTATGAGGTCGAGTCCGGCACCTTAGTCATCAACCACTTTGCGCCTTCGTTCCCCGACACACCTTTTGGCGGAGTCAAGGACAGTGGATATGGCCGAGAGGGGGGGGCCGAGAGTCTGGATGCGTATACCGTGACCAAGACAGTCTCGCAGCGTTTCCGTCCAGCCTAAGCGGCAAGACCGCCCGCACGAGAAAGCGGCGGGCGGACACACACCAATGAGGGACAACAATGGCATATGACTACATCGTGGTGGGGGCAGGAACGGCCGGAAGCCTGCTTGCCAACCGCCTGACCGAAGACCCATCCGTGAGGGTATTGCTGCTCGAGGCGGGGCCGCGGCCCAAGGGCTTGTGGACACGCATGCCTGCAGGCGTTTCTCGCCTGATTTTTCCCGGGCCGTTGAACTGGGGCTTCAGCACAGAGCCCGAGCCCGAGCTCAACAACCGTCGTGTCTATGCGCCACGCGGCCGCGGCTTGGGCGGGTCGAGCCTGATCAATGGCATGGGCTACTTCAGAGGCCAGGCGCAGGACTTCGACAGTTGGGCGAAGTTCGGCGTCTCGGGCTGGGGTTGGGACGAGATCCTGCCTTGCTACAGGAAGCTGGAGCGTCGCGAAGGGGGTGATCCTGCGTACCGTGGTCGCAACGGCGAGTTGTCGGTGACCAATGCGCGGTACCGCCATGCTTCGTCGATCGATTTCGAGCGTGGGGCCGTCAATGCTGGCGAGCCCGAGAACCTGGATTTCAATGGAGCACGCGCCGATGGGGCCGGTCAGATTCAATTCAGCATCCATGATGGCGAGCGGCACAGCTCGGCCAACGCGTTCCTCGATCCGGTGCGCAATAGGCCGAACCTGCATGTGATGACTGACGCCCATGTACTGCGCGTCACCATTCACCAGGGCGTGGCCACGGGCGTGGAAGTGCGTCGCGGTGGGCAACTTGAACGATTGGCGGCGAATCGTGAAGTCATCCTGTCAGCCGGCGCCTTCGGCTCACCAGCGCTGTTGCAGTTGTCGGGCATCGGCCCGGCGGCCGATCTGCAGCGCCTGGGTATCACCACTGTGAAGGATCTGCCAGGAGTCGGACAGAACCTGCAAGACCACATGTACATCCACCACACCTACGCGATGCGGCCCGACAGTTCGATCAACGCCGGCATCCAGGGTTGGCGCTCGTTGGCGTATGGCGTGCAGTACCTGCTCACCAAGCAGGGACCACTGACCATGGGGGCTTCGCAGTCGTGCGTGTTCCTGTGCAGCCTGCCGGATGTCGATCGGGCCGACCTGCAGGTCACCTTCCGCCCGATGAGCTGGAAGTTCACCGCCGATGGCACGATGCAGATCGGCAAAACCCCCGAGGCCACGATTTCGGTGTGCAACCTGCGACCTCACTCGCGTGGCACCGTGAGCCTGTCTTCGCTGGACCCGATGGTGGCGCCGAGCATCCGGGCCAACTATTTCTCCACGGCACGAGATCGCGAAGTGGGGGTCGCCTCGGTGCGGGCTGTCCGCCGCTTGCTGGCCGCCGAGCCCATGGCCTCGCGCATCGTGAGTGAAGTCGCGCCAGGCGCAGACCGCCAGAGTGATGAGGCGATCGTGGAATACATTCGCGAAACTGCCCAGTCGATGCACCACTGGGCGGGTACCTGTGCCATGGGCAGCGGGCCACAGGCGGTGGTGAACGAGCGGCTGCAGGTGCATGGGGTGGGACGACTGCGGGTGATCGATGCTTCGGTCATGCCTTTGATCACCTCGGCCAATACCAATGCGCCTACCTACGTGATCGCCGAACGGGCCTCAGTCCTGATGCGTCAGGCATAAAAATAACTTCCGCTGCTGCGGAGTTTTTTCAATATAATGTCCGGACATTTGAACATTAATAACTTCTTCCCATTGAGAAGGCACATATGAGCAGTTTATTGAATGAGTCCCACTGGAGTGGCAAGGGTTTGGCTGGGGAATGGACACAGTTGACAGGTGGTGTCATTGATGTCATCGAGCCGGCCACCGGCCAGACGCTGGCCCGTGTCGGGCGCGCCGATGCCGCCGATATGCGCGCCAGTGCTGCGGCTGCCAAGCAGGCCCAAAAGCTCTGGGCAGTCATGCCCTATGGTGAGCGTGCCAAGGTCTTTCGCAAGGCTGCGGAGTTGCTGGAAGCGCACCGCGCAGAGGTGTCGACCTGGATCGTACGCGAGACCGGGGGCATCCAGCCCAAGGCCATGTTCGAGATCGACTCGGTGCTGCACCACTGCCACGAAGCGGCCGCCATGCTGACTCAGCCAAAAGGCCTGTTATTGCCGAGCGCCGACGGCGTCACGAGTATTGCCCGCCGTGTCCCTCACGGGGTGGTAGGTGTGATCTCCCCCTTCAACTTCCCTTTTTTGCTGACCAGCCGTGCAGTCCTGCCGGCACTGGCCACTGGCAATGCCGTGGTGCTCAAGCCCGATGCGCGAACACCGGTAAGCGGCGGCGTGCTGCTGGGACTCCTGCTGCAGGCGGCCGGCTTGCCCAAGGGGGTATTCCATGTGCTTCCGGGAGAAGCCGAAGCAGGTGAAGCACTGGTGACCGATCCGGACGTGACAATGATCTCCTTCACCGGCTCCACGGCCGTGGGCCGGCGTGTGGGTGAGCTTGCAGGCCGCCATCTTAAGAAAGTGGCCCTGGAATTGGGTGGCAAGAATGCGCTGATCGTCCTGGATGACGCTGACCTGGAACTCGCCATCAGCGGTGGCTCCTGGGCCTCCTGGCTGCACCAGGGGCAGATCTGCATGAGTGCGGGCCGCCATCTGGTGCACGAAAAGCTGGCTGACGTCTACGCCCAGCGTATGGCGGAAAAGGCCAAGGTGCTGCCGGTGGGCGACCCTTTCACGCAGCAGGTAGCCCTGGGCCCCATCATTACGGCGACACAGGCGCAGCGTGTGGACCGCATCGTGCAGGAATCGGTCAAGATGGGAGCCCAACTGCTGGCCGGTGGTGTCCCCAATGGCCAGTTCTACCCGGCCACCGTGTTGGCGGGCGTGACGCCCGACATGCCGGTTTTTCGCGAAGAAGTCTTCGGGCCGGTGGTGTCGATCACGGCATTCACATCGGATGACGAGGCCATCGCTCTGGCCAATGACAGCGAGTACGGACTCTCGGCGGGCATCCATACCCAGAACATCGGTCGCGGCATGGCCATGGGTGAGCGGCTCCATGTGGGCCTTTTACACATCAACGACCAGACGGTTAATGACGATGGAACCATGCCCATGGGTGGGCGTGGCGCATCCGGAAACGGCTCGCGTCACGGCGGCCCGGCCAACTGGGACGAGTTCACGCAGTGGCAGTGGACCACCGTGCGCAACATCGCTCCGACCTATCCGCTGTGAATTGCTGCACTTCCTAAACATGCTTACCGCCTGGAGAAATCTATGTTGAAAATTATTCGTACAGCCTTCATGGGAGCGATCACCCTGTGCGGCGCCGTTGCCATGGCACAGGACATGTATCCCAATCGCATGATCAAGATGATCGTGCCCTATGGACCCGGCGCGACCACCGATCTGATGGCGCGCTTGGTGGCGCAAAAGGTGAGCGATGACCTGAAGCAACCCGTCATCGTGGAAAATCGGGCAGGTGCCGGCGGCATGATCGGTTCGGACTTCGTCGCGAAGTCCGTAGCCGATGGCTATACCATTCTGCTGGCGACCGACGGCACGCACACGGGCAACCCTTTCCTGATGAAGAAGTTCCCGTTCCATGCCGTCAACGACGTGACGCCGATTTCCTTGGGGGCAAAAAACATCATGGCGCTGGTGGCCAATCCTTCGGTGCCCGTAAAAAATGTTCGCGAGCTCATCGACTATGCCAAGAAGAATCCAGGCACATTGTCGTACGGCAGTTCAGGCAATGGTTCGCCGCACCATCTCGCGGGGATTCTGTTCAACCAGATGGCTGGGACGGATATCGTCCATGTGCCTTACAAGGGCGGCGGCCCTTCTGTGGTGGATGTGCTGGGCGGCCAGATCCCCTTGGCCTATGCAAGTCTGGCCACCGTGATGCCTTACCTGCAGTCCGGCAAGCTCCATCTGCTGGGCATTACCGAGAAGAAGCGTGCAGCGGAGTTTCCGACCTTGCCGACCGTGGCCGAGACTTTGCCAGGTTTTGAGATGGACTCCTGGCTGGGCTTCGTAGGCCCGGCGCACTTGCCCGCAGCCGTGCTCGAAAAGCTTAACCATTCGATCACCAAGGCGCTCAAGGATCCCGCTGTTGCGAAAAAGCTCAACGAAGGTGGATTGCTTGTGGTGGCCAGCACGCCCAAAGAGTTTGGTGACCAACTGCGCTCCGACTATGAGAAGCGCGGTCGCATGATCCAGCAGAACAACATCAAGCTGGACTGACACCATGAACCAGCAAGTACAACAACAGCTTTTGCCGCTGGCCGGTGTGGTTGTAGTGGAAATGGGGCACAGTGTGGCCGCCCCGTTTGCCGGCCAAATCCTTGGTGATCTGGGCGCCGAGGTGATCAAGATCGAGAAGCCTGAAGGCGACGACGCGCGCAAGTGGGGTCCCCCGTTTGTCGATGGCGCATCGGCCACCTTCCAGTCGCTCAACCGGAACAAGCGCTCGGTAATCGGCCACCTGCGCGATCCCAAGGAGCGCCAGCGGCTGATCGACATGATCGTCGCACGCGCCGACGTCGTCATTCAGAATCTGCGCCCGGGGCAGGTAGAGCAGCTCGGCATCGGCGCAGGCGATCTGCTCGCCCGCAAACCATCGCTGGTGTACTGCAACATGGGAGCCTTCGGTGCGAAAGGCCCAATGGCCGAACGGCCTGGCTACGACCCCTTGATGCAGGCCTTCAGTGGCATCATGAGCGTGGTCGGGCATGAAGGGCAAGCCTCGGCGCGCGTGGGCCCCGCCATCGTGGACATGGGGACCGGCATGTGGGCGGTCATCGGCATCGTGTCTGCCCTCCTGCGCCGCAAGGAAACCGGTGTTGGCGGTGTCGTGGATGTATCGCTCTATGAGACCGCGACCTCGTGGATGACCGCACATTCCGCCCAATACCTCGCGTCTGGCGAACTGCCGCGCAAAGTAGGCTCTGGCCAAGTCGGTATCGCGCCGTACCGCGCCTACCAGACTGCTGATGGCGAACTGGTCGTTGCCGCTGGGAACAACAAACTTTTCGAAGGTTTTTGCAAGGCCATGGGCCGACCAGAGTGGGCAGACGACGAGCGCTTCATCGATAACCCTGCCAGGGTGCGCAACTCACCCGCACTATACGGTCTGATAGAAGTCGAGATGCTCCGCCACACCAACGAAGAGTGGGTGCGCCTTCTCGATGCGCATGGCATTCCGTGCGCACCGGTGCAAAACGCCAAAGACATGATCGAACACCCGCAGACACGGGCCATGGAGATCGTGCAGTCTGTGCCCGGATCAAGCATCGGCCTCATCGGCTTGCCAATCTCTTTCGACGGCCTGCGGCCACAACCACGCACGAGCTCCCCCGCATTAGGGGCGGACACTGAATCCGTGTTGGGAACCTTCGAGAAAGTAACGTCATGACCCGCTTTGTCTTGCCCCAGTACGAAAACATCCTGATTGAGCAGAAAGGCGAGCACGTCCTGCTTGCGACGCTCAATCGTCCGCAGGCACTGAACGCAATCACTACTCAGGTTGGCCACGAACTGCTGGACCTGTGGACGCGTCTGAGCGTGGCACCGGCCAACATCCGCTGCGTCGTGCTCACCGGTGCAGGCGAACGCGCCTTCTGCGCCGGCGGGGATCTCAAGGAACGCAATGGCATGTCCAATGCGGATTGGCAGTCCCAGCATGAACTGTTTGAGCGGGCCTTCATGATGTTGCTGGAGTGCACTGTGCCTGTTATCGCAGCGGTCAATGGCCATGCCTATGGTGGGGGCTGTGAAACCGTATTGGGCTGCGATTTTGTGTACGCTTCGCGCAATGCACAGTTTGCGCTGTCGGAAACCAAGCTTGGCATCATGCCAGGCGGCGGCGGTACCCAAACTCTGGCGCGTGCCGTTGGCGAACGCCTGGCGAAAGAGCTCATCTTTACGGCGCGCCCCTTCAGCGCGCAAGAGGCCTGCGAATGGGGCATGGTGAATCGTGTGTTTGACACACAAACCGAACTGATGGTGCAGGCGCTGGCGACGGCAGAAGTAATTGCCCACAATGCGCCACTGTCGGTCCGCCAGGCCAAGAAGTCGATCCACTACGGACTGCAGAGTGACCTGCTGACCGGCTACCGCTTTGAGATCGAGGCCTACAACCGCTTGGTCGCCACCGAAGACCGGCTTGAAGGGGTAAGCGCCTTCAACGAAAAGCGCAGGCCTGTTTTCAAGGCGTGCTGAACCAAAGGATGAATATGAAATCTGATAATGACGTCACGGTATGCGAAGTGGGCCTTCGAGACGGCCTGCAGATGCTCGACACCGTCTTTCCAACCGACGAGAAGATCGCATGGTTGCGGGCCGAGGCTGCAGCGGGCGTGCCTGAGATCGAAGTGACCTCGTTTGTGCCGCCCAAGATCGGCCCTCAGTTCGCCGACGCGGCCGAAGTCGTCGCAGCTGCACGCAGTATCGAGAATCTGATTTCGGTGGCACTGGCCCCCAATCTCAAGGGCGCCCAACGCGGCGTGGAACTCGGCGTGCACAAGCTTAACTTTGTGATGTCGGTCAGCCGCACACACAACCTGAAGAACGTGCGCCGCGAACGCGAGGAATCTATTGCCGATTTTGTGCGCATTGTCGAGATGCTCAAATCCCTTCCCGCGGGTCAGCGACCACGCCTGATCGGGGGGCTGTCGTCAGCACTCGGGTGCTCGTACGAAGGTGCAATTGCGGTGGAAGAGGTGGTGCATTGCGCGCGCGCGCTCGTGGACGCTGGCGCCGACGAGTTGCTGATCGCCGACACCGTGGGCTATGCCACGCCAACCTCGGTGCGCGAGGTGTTCAAGGCGGTTCAAGCCGAGGTGGGCAACGTGCCATTGAGTGCGCATTTTCACGATACGCGTGGCTTGGGCTTGGCGAATGTGTCAGCCGCGCTTGAGTGCGGCGTGCGCCGCTTCGACGCCTCGCTGGCCGGCCTCGGTGGTTGCCAGTTTGCACCAGGAGCGACGGGCAACATCGTCATGGACGACCTGTGTTTCATGCTCGACGCAATGGGTATGCGAACCGGCGTCGATCTCGACAAGCTGGTCGCAGTGCGCGCCATCGTTGCGCGCAATCTGCCCGGCACACCCTTGTATGGCGGCCTGGCCCGTTCGGGACTGCCACGCAACTACATTCCCTCAGCAAAGCGCAGCGCTTAACAATTTTTCATTGACCTTATCCAGAGATTCAAACATGTCGACCAACACCGAAACCACTGCCAGTGTCCCCTTGGGTGAAGACTTTCCCGAAATCCGCGAAGGCGTTCGCCGTATCTGCGCCGACTTTCCACAAGCCTATTGGCGCGAACTTGACAAGCGTGAAGGCTATCCCAGCGAATTCGTCAAGGCGATGTCGGACGCCGGCTACCTGGCATCGCTGATCCCCGAGGAGTATGGTGGTGCGGGCCTGTCCATCCGTGCGGCCGGCGTTATCCTGCAGGAATGCCATGCAGCCGGCTGCTACGCCGCGGCGGCGCATGCACAGATGTACACCATGGGCACGCTGCTGCGCCATGGCACCCCTGAGCAGAAGGCCAAGTATCTGCCCAAGATTGCCAGCGGCGAGTTGCGTCTGCAGGCTTTCGGCGTGACCGAGCCGACCACCGGCACGGACACCACCAAACTCAAGACCCGTGCCGTACGTGATGGTGACCACTATGTTGTCTCCGGCCAGAAGGTGTGGATCTCGCGTGCCGAGCACTCCGACCTCATGCTGCTGTTGTGCCGCACCTCGCCCGTCGATCCGACGAAAAAGAAGACCGACGGCATTTCGGTGTTGCTGGTGGACATGCGCGAAGCCCGCGGCAATGGCATGACCATCCGCAAGCTGGACGCCATGATTAACCACAACACCACGGAGATATTCTTCGACAACCTGCGCGTGCCGGTTGAGAACCTTATTGGCCCCGAAGGCAAGGGTTTCAAGTGCATTCTCGACGGCATGAACGCCGAACGGATTCTGGTGTCGCACGAGTCCATTGGCGACGGCCAGTGGTTCATCAAGACGGCAACCAACTACGCCAACGAACGCGTCGTCTTCGACCGTCCCATCGGCAAGAACCAAGGCATCCAGTTCCCCATTGCCCGCGCCTATGCCGAACTGCAAGGCGCCGACATGATGGTGCGCAAGGCCGCTGCCCTGTTTGAAGTCGGCTTGCCCTGCGGTGAAGACGCCAACATCGCCAAGCTGCTGTCGGCCGAGTCTGCCTGGAATGCTGGCGAGGCTTGCCTGCAAACGCATGGCGGCTTTGGCTACGCCAGGGAGTACGACGTCGAGCGCCGCTGGCGCGAGGCACGCGTGCAGCGCACGGCTCCTATCTCCACCAACCTGATCCTGGCATACATCGGCGAGCACGTGCTGGGCTTGCCGCGTTCGTACTGAAGCAGTATGCAAGGCCTTACGAGACAAATTGCCGAATTCATCACCTCAGCGCCGAGGCTGGAGTTGAACGAGGCGGTCCAATCCACAGTGCGTTCTGGTTTTATCGATACGGTGGGGGTGATGCTCGCGGGTCGGCAGGAACCCGTTACCACCATCGTCCGCCAGTTCGTGGCTGCCAGGAGCGGCCACCTGGCGCAAGCCCGTATGCTGTGGGAAGACAACAGGGCATCAACCAGGGATGCGGCGCTTGTTAACGCCACTGCTGGCCACGCACTTGATTACGATGATGTGGGCCTCATGGGGCATCCCAGTGTGGTCCTGGTCCCGGCATTGCTCGCCGAAGGCGAATACAGGGGGGCCAGCGGCCAGCAGTTGATGCGCGCCTACGTTGTGGGTTATGAAATATGGGCAGAGCTGATTACCCGCGATCAGGATCGCCATCATGTGAAGGGCTGGCATCCTACTGCTGTCTTTGGCGTTTTGGCGGTGACCGGTGCCGTGGCAGCGCTGCGCGGTCTGGATGTGCAACGAAGCCAGAACGCGATGGGTATAGCTGCCAGCATGGCGAGCGGGATCATCGCCAACTTCGGCAGCATGACCAAACCCTTTCATGCCGGTCAGGCAGCGGCCAACGGCATTGATGCAGTCGACCTTGCCGAGGCGGGCATGACAGCATCTCCCGATGCACTCGAACACCATGCTGGTCTGCTAGTCGCGATTTCGCCGCAGGGAAGGGTGGACAGCTCGCCCTGCCAGGTTCCTTTGGGCCGTGAGTTGCGTATTGCCACGATGGGGCTGACTATCAAGAAATACCCGATGTGCTTCGCCACGCACCGTATCCTCGACGGGGTACTCGATCTGGTGCATCGACACGATCTTTCGGAAAAAAACGTGCGTGCGATCCATGCCACCATCGGTACAACCCAGGCTTCAATGTTGCGCAACCATCGGCCGCGCACCGGGCTAGAGGCCAAATTCAGTCTGGAATTCGCCGTGGCCGCTCCTTTGTTGCTGCGCAAGGTCGGCCTGACCGAACTACAGGACAAAGTGGTTTTGCGGCCAGAAATCCAGGCTCTATTCAAGAAGGTTCACATCACGATGGTGGACACGGTTTGTCCAAGTGAGCCTACCCTGTCCTTGAGCGACCGTGTGTGCATCGAAACCGATACTGGCATTGTTCTCGACAGTGGTGAAATTTTTGAAACGCGTGGCGGAATCTCCTCGCCGCTTTCGACACAGGAGATGCGAGAAAAGTTTCTGGACTGTGCTTCGGCTGCCCCTTACGTGGATGCGAATGCACTGTTCGATCAACTCTATGGTCTACCGCAGTTGCAGACCATGGCTGCATTTGCCTGATAAGCCCGGGCACTTCATCGATCATCTAAGGAAATTTTTATGAGAATTCTTGTCCCCGTCAAACGCGTCGTCGATTACAACGTCAAGGTGCGCGTCAAGAGCGACGGCAGCGGCGTCGACATCGCCAACGTCAAGATGAGCATGAACCCGTTTGACGAGATCGCCATCGAGGAAGCCGTACGGCTCAAAGAAAAGGGTGTGGCTCTTGAGGTCATCACCGTCTCGTGCGGCGTCGCTGCCTGCCAGGAAACGCTGCGCACCGCCATGGCCATTGGCGCCGACCGCGCCATCCTGGTCGAGACGACTGAGGAACTCCAGCCGCTGGGCGTCGCCAAGCTATTGAAAGCCCTGGTCGACAAGGAAGCCCCGCAGCTCGTCATCCTGGGCAAGCAGGCCATCGATGATGACTGCAACCAGACCGGCCAGATGCTCGCGGCCCTCTTGGGCTGGGGCCAGGCCACCTTTGCCTCGAAGGTCGAAGTCGCTGGCGATAAAGTCAACGTCACGCGCGAGGTCGATGGCGGCGCCGAGACACTCAGCTTGATGCTGCCGGCCATCGTAACGACCGACCTGCGCCTCAATGAGCCGCGCTACGTCACGCTGCCCAACATCATGAAGGCCAAGAAAAAGCCGCTGGACAATTTCAAGCCCGAGGACCTCGGCGTCGATGTCAAGCCGCGCATCAAGATCCTGAAGGTCAGCGAGCCGCCCAAGCGCAGCGCCGGCATCAAGGTGCTTGATGTCGCCGCGCTGGTGGACAAGCTCAAGAACGAAGCCAAAGTGATCTGACGCGATCTAACGCAAAGCGCCAGGGCATCCCCGCGCAGGCGGGGACCCAGTTTTCCCCTCACCCCTTGGATTCCCGCCGTCGCGGGAATGCCGGAGCCCCCAATGACTTCTCTTGTAATCGCAGAACACGACAACGCCAGCATCCGCCCCGCCACCCTGAACACCGTGACCGCCGCTGTGTCCTGCGGCGGCGAGGTGCATGTGCTGGTCGCCGGCCTCAATGCCGCCGCCGCCGCGCAGGCCGCTGCTACAATAGCCGGCGTTTCCAAAGTCATCCACGTCGAGGGCGACCATTTCGCCCACGGCCTGGCCGAGAACATGGCCGCGCAGGTCATCGCCTTGGCCGGGAGCTACTCGCACCTGCTGTTCCCGGCCACCGCTTCGGGCAAGAACATTGCCCCGCGCGTCGCTGCGCTGCTCGAGGTGGGGCAGATTTCCGACATCACTAAGGTCGATGCGGCGGACACCTTCGAGCGCCCCATCTACGCCGGCAACGCGATTGCCATCGTGCAGAGCCTCGATGCAATCAAGGTCATCACCGTGCGCACGACCGGCTTTGACGCGGCGGCCAGCACCGGCGGCAGCGCCGCCATTGAAACGCCAACCGGCGTGGCCGACAGCGGCAAGTCGTCTTTCCTGGGCAGCGAGATCGCCAAGAGCGACCGCCCCGAACTCACGGCGGCCAAGATCATCGTCTCGGGCGGCCGCGCACTGGGAAGTTCCGAGAAGTTCCATGAAGTGCTCGAACCGCTGGCTGACAAGCTCGGCGCGGCATTGGGCGCGAGCCGCGCGGCGGTCGATGCCGGTTACGCGCCCAACGACTGGCAAGTCGGGCAGACCGGCAAGATCGTGGCGCCCCAGCTGTACGTGGCCATCGGCATCTCGGGCGCGATCCAGCACCTAGCCGGCATGAAGGACTCCAAGGTGATCGTGGCGATCAACAAGGACGCAGAGGCGCCCATCTTCAGCGTCGCCGACTACGGGCTCGAAGCCGACCTCTTTGCCGCCGTGCCGGAACTCATTGCCGCGCTGTAGTTGTTCTGGTCAAGCCACGCTTATTTGAAAGGGAATTCCATGGCCTTTCTACGCCAATGCCTGCAGGAGCTTAGGGCCCGGCAAGGCAAGCAGAGCAACCCACACCTTGTGAACTATCCCGACTGGACAGCCGAGAGCACGAAATCCGCACTGCATGCGGCGGCTCCTTTGACTTGCGCAAGTGAGTCTCGGCCTGACAAAGTCGATCGAGCCTGGCCGGCGCGCAGGCATCAATATTGACGCAAAGTGCCTTTGCGCTGCACCCCAGCTGCCTCCTGGACTTGAGTGTGTACTGAGCCAGACGCTTCAGGCGCTGCATTCACAAACTACTGATAGTTGGCAGCATCATTGAGAAGACTTTGAATGAGCAACACGCTTCAGAATTTTCAACCGAATGCCCGAGAAGCGATGGAATACGACCTGGTCGTGGTGGGCGGCGGCCCGGCCGGCCTGTCCGCCGCCATTCGGCTGAAACAGCTGGCCGGCGAAAAAGAGGGTCGGCCGGGATTCGGACGGAGTCCGGCGTTTTTCACCCCAAGCTGCTGTTTCAATTGATAAAAGTGCCTGGAATCCCGTTATTTCCAGGGGAACATTGACCCGGCTGGACCGCTGAGCGCTATGGTCCCACCTGCTCTGCGCGGTGGCGCTTGACGATGGCCAGCACCGTGTTCTTGCTGATGCCCAGGCGCAGGCCGATCTCCCGATACGACTGCCCGGCAGCCACCAGCTCCAGCGCGCGCTTTTGATGGCGGTCGGCCTTCACGCGCTGCCCAGTCTGGCGCCCAAAGCGCACGCCGCGCGCTTGCGCCGCGGCAATCCCTGAGCGCACCCGCTCGCGCAGCAGGTCGCGCTCGAACTCGGCCAGCACGGACATGAGCGAGGTGATGAGCTTGCCCTGCGGGGTGCCCAGATCGAACTGCAGGCCCGTCTGGGCAACGAGGGAAATGCCCCACGCCTGGAGCTCGCCCAGCGTGTGAAACAGATCGATCGTCGAGCGGCCCCAGCGGGTCAGCTCGGTCACCAGTACCACGTCGACATCGCGCGCCTGGGCCAGCGCCATGACCTTCTTGCGCTGGGCGCGATCATCCTTGGCGCCCGAGGCCGTTTCCTTCCAGACCCCCACGACGTCAAAGCCCGCTTTTGCGGCAAACGCGTGCAAGTCCGCCTCCTGGCGCTCGCAGGTCTGGTCGGCCGTGGAAACCCGGCAGTAAATAGCCGCTCGCTGTCCCAATTGAATCCTTCGCGCAAAACCGCCCGCCAGGGCGCATGGGGCCGTGGCAGAATGCCGGTCTAAATAAAGTATAGGTTAAATGGGATGACGCGCATGCCGCTTGGCGATTCCTTTGCAAAGCATGCCCCGTGAGCAGCATTCACGAAACCGCCTACCCGCGCTTCAAACCCGAGATCACACCGCGCGAACTCGCCGACGTCTACACGCCCACCCCAGAAGAACAGGTGTTCGCCCGTCGCCAGGGGCGCACGCTGCGGGGCCGCTTGGGCCTCCTGGTGCTTGTCAAGACGGCGCAGCGTCTGGGCTACTTCGTCAAACTGGCCGAGCTGCCGCCCGGCATTGTCACCCACATCGCCGCTTGCCTGGCGACCCCATCGCTGACGAAGATCGAAATGGCTGGTTTCGATCTGGACAGTGAGCGCCAGCGCCTGCTCGAACAGGTGCGCCGCTTTCTGGGCATCCAGGCCGTCACTGGCGCCACCACCGGCATCATTGAATCGGCGGCTCGGGAGGCCGCCCAGACCAAGCACGAACTGGCCGACATCATCAACGTGGTGATCGACCAACTGGTGCGCCAGCGTTTCGAGCTGCCAGGGTTCAGCACTCTGCTGCGCACAGCGCGCCGCATTCGCGCGCAAGTCAATGACGAGTCGTTCAGTCTGCTGTCTGCCGCGCTATCGCCAGCGCTCAAACATGAAACCGACGACTTGTTTGTGGCCAAGGCTGGGGACACATCGGACTGGCTCAGGCTCAAACGCGAGCCTAAAAAACCGACGAACCCGCAAGTGCGCGCCTATCTGGAGCACCTTGCATGGCTGAAGGCCTGGGTGGCCCGTCTTCCGGCCATCGACCACATTGCGGCGCCGAAATTTCACCAGTACGTGCTCGAAGCACGCGCGCTCGACGCCGCGAGTCTCAAGGCGACCAAACCGGCCAAGCGCTACGCGCTGGCCGTGGTGCTGATCCACGCGCAATTACGCCAGGCGCTGGACGATGCCGTGGACATTTTGCGGCGCAAAGTGCGAAAGCTGCACGCCACGGGCGCCGAGCAGCTGGAGCGCTATTTCACCGAGCACCGCCTGCGGGCGGAAAAACTCATCACCAAGCTGCGTGACGTGCTCAAGGCCTTCGAGGCGGGCACCACCGATGCCGAGCGCGGCGGGCGAATCGCCAGCGCCATCGAGGGCGAGTCGGCACAGCTGCTGGCGCAATGTGACGAGCACATGGCTTATGCCGCCGACAATTACTTTCCCTTCATGATGGCGTCCTACCAGACGCTGGTGCAGGCGATTGCCTTTGTGCTGCAGCACCGCAGCAGCCATAAAGAGAACTTGCCCGTGGACGAGGCAGCGCTCGGCCTGCAATGGCTGCCGGACAAATGGCGGCGACTCGTCGTCCAGGAAAACGAGCAAGGCAAGCCGGCCAGCGTTCACCGCAAGTATTTTGAATTGTGCGTGCTCTCGGAAGTGGCGCGCGAGCTGCAGTCCGGTGACTTGTTTGTCCGCCACAGCGAGCAGTACGGCGACTACCGCGAGCAACTCATCAGTTGGGACGCGTTCGAGTCCCAGGTGGCCGATTACGGCGCCATGCTGGCGCTGCCGACAGAGGCGGACGCATTCGTCGTGCAGCTCAGGCAGCGCCTGGCGGACACGGCCAAGCGGGTCGATGGCGCCTTTCCCGACAATGCACATGCCGCCTTTGTCGGGGAAGAACTGGTCATCCGCAAGAATTCGAAACAAGCCGCATCTGCCGCATTGTTGCGGGTCGATGAGCAGCTCACCGCCCGGCTGGCGCCCAAGAACATTCTGGACATCCTGGTCGAAGGCGAGCGCTGGCTCGATCTGCACAAGCTGTTTGGCCCCCTGTCCGGCTTTGAGGGCAAGATCGACAATCCCCGGCTGCGCTTTGTCACCACGCTGTTTTGCTACGAGTGCAATCTGGGCCCCACGCAAACGGCCCGCTCGCTCAAGGATCTGAGCCGCAAGCAGGTCGCCTGGCTCAATTTGCACCACATGACCGAGGCGCGACTGGAAAAAGCCTTGGTGCAGGTCATCAACGCCTACAACAAGTTCCTCTTGTCCAAATACTGGGGAAGCGGCGAAGCAGCATCGGCCGATGGCACCCAGTGGAATCTGTACGAGCAAAATCTGCTGGCCGAAAGCCATATCCGCTATGGTGGCTATGGCGGCATCGGCTATTACCATGTCTCGGACCGGTACATCGCGCTGTTCAGCCACTTCATTCCCTGTGGCGTGTATGAGACGGTCTACATTCTCGATGGGCTCATCAAGAACGAGTCCGACGTGCAGCCCGATACGGTGCATGGCGACACCCATGCGCAGAGCACGCCGGCCTTCGGCTTGGCCTATTTGCTGGGCATCAAACTGATGCCCCGGATCCGCCAGTTCAAAAATCTGGTGTTCTTCCGGCCAGACAAGAAAACCCGCTACCAGTACATCGACGCGCTGTGTGGCGAAAGCATCGACTGGTCGCTGATTTCAACCCCATCTGCCCGACATGCTGCGCGTTGCCTTGTCGATCAAGGCGGGAAAGATCACGCCCTCGGCGCTGCTGCGCCGCCTGGGCACGGCCAGCCGCAAGAACAAACTCTACTTTGCCTTTCGCGAGCTCGGGCGGGTGGTTCGAACGCAGTTCCTGCTGGACTACATCGGGGACGTGGAGCTGCGCCGCACGATTCACGCGGCTACCTGCAAGAGCGAAGAGTTCAACCAGTTCACGAAGTGGCTGTTCTTTGGCGGTGAGGGCGTCATTGCCGAGAACGTACGGCACGAGCAGCGCAAGGTCATCAAGTACAACCAGCTGGTGGCCAACCTGGTCATCCTGCACAACGTGGAGGCGATGACCCGGGTGCTCAAGGAGCTTCAGGCCGAGGGGTTTGCCGTTAACGCGGCTGTCCTGGGCGGCCTGGCGCCCTACCGGGTCGAGCACATCAATCGATTTGGAGATTACTCGCTGGATCTGGAGCGGCAGGTGCCGCCCATGCAATTCGAGACTATTCTTATTTGAAATCAATCAGTTACGTCAAAAAACGCCGGATTTCGTCCGAATCCCGGCCGACACTCTTATCGGCCAGTTGCGCATTGAGCGCCAAGGCTTGCGCCATTTTTTTCGACGACTTGTCAGATTTTTTCTGCTGACTGCCGGGTCTGCGTTTGCTGCAGCTGCGCTTTTTCCAGGATCGGCTCTAACTTGCGGTCGAGCAGGGCCTCGAGTTTTTGCAGCCAGTCATCGCCCAAGGCTCCTGAGCCAGGAGCACCACTTTTGAAGCTTTCCTCCAGCCGGGCGACGATTTCCGCGTTCATTGAGTGGCTTTTTGCCTCGGCCGCATGGGCCAGCAGCCCATGCGTGTCCTTGGGCATGCGCAGCGTGATTCTGATGTACCGGTCTTCTTCCATGGCTGCATTACATCATCTTTAAATAAATATTTTTGACACTGTTTTGGTGTCTTAGTATACTGTATTTGACACCAAAACAGTGTCACAATAACAGCCATCAACTTTTCCAAGGACCCCATGAACCCCTCACTGCCCCGTGTCACTTCCATTGCTTCTGCCGCTTCTTTGGCCCCGGGCGCCTCCACGTTCGAGCAGCTTCGCGCAGCGCACCTGCCGGGCAGGCCCAAGCCAGACGTCGAGACGTTCTTTGCGCTGTACGCCCAGCTCAGCGCGCCGTTTCAGGCGCTGCTGGACGCGGTTTTCGCGCAGCCCGGCTTCTGGAGCGCCTTTGCGCGCGGCCCGTCGAGCCGCGCCGGCCACCATAGCAGCA